>FWWM01003389.1_pt1 | contig 39697 bp, 35 predicted proteins | sample 2228351 | NCBI WGS metagenome assembly FWWM01 (sample SAMEA103939774, study PRJEB20133) | metagenome
GGATGTCTAACATCGTGTTCGGTGGATTTTTGTGCAAATATCGTTATTTTAGAACAACTCTAATAGTCAGCGAGGCATTTATAGCATAATCCAGCAAGCTCAGGCCATTGAAGGGCATGCTCATGATGCGGCTCTTATCCAACAGGCAAAAGACTTGTTGGCTTCGCTCATCCTCGTATTGGTTGACCATCAGCCCTCCGCGTCGGCCCGAAGCTTTCCAATTGATGCTCCGGTAATCATCTCCTTGTGTGTAGTTCTTGATATGCTCAAATTCATAGCTATGCCCTACGCGCCTGACTCTCTTGATGCCTGCCTCGCGCGCAAGGCTACCCAAGGCCATCAGTTCGTAGCGCCTCATCTGCAGTACAGAAGGATATACAGCCACCTCCTGCGAGAGTTCAAATGTGAAGCGCCGCTCAACGAGGCCTAAGGCTGTCTGTACAAAGAGATGCAGATGGCCAAAAGCATAAGCCCCTCGCGTCAGCGGGCGCAGCTCGTGGTGCAAAGTGGTCTGGTTCCGAGCGCTTAGGGCAAATTTGAGGGCAAAGTGACGCGCCTGGAACTGGGCAGGTAGCTCATCAATAAGGGTAATATTCAGCCGAAGAGGCCCATGATTGCGCACCGTGTAAGCCACTGAATTGGGGTCGCTTAAAGAAAACATCTTTCCTATCGAACGCTCCGCGCTCAGGTAGCGGCGCCGTCCATAAAGCAATACCGCATCTGCAAGCACCAGCAAGAATGCCACGCCCAAGAACAACTGCGCCCACGAGAACAACTCGCCAAAGGCGAAAGAAAGGGCAAATAGAGCGGCAATGCTACCCAAAAGCCAGAAAAAGCGGTCAGTGAGGAAAAAAGAGCGCATGGTTCTCAGAAATTCCGGCCTTGTAGCAAAGAAAGCTGAAGGCGTGTAGCACTTGATTCGGGTTACATGCAAAGGAGCAGGCGAGAGGGTTACTGCTCGCGCTTGGGCGGCGCCAGGGTACCCGTCTGTTGTTGCTGTGGTGTAGGTGCCGAGGTGCCTGTCTGCTGCTGAGGATTAGGCGCAAGTGTACCCGTTCGGCCGCCTGCTGGCGGCGTAGTGCCCTGAGGTGTAGCAGAAGGCGGAGCCAGCACTCCAGGCGATGCCGGTTGTGCGCTGGCAGGCGGAGCGGGTGTGGCTCCCGTGGACAATAGCGTACTCCCGCCTTTCAGATTGTAAGCGTCGGGCAGCTGAGGTGCAGGCATGTTGGCAGACGCAACTTTCTCACTCTCCGGCAAGGCTTCCCAACGGGCCAGCATATCATTGTATGCCTTTTCAGCATCATTCAGGAAGGTTTCCATGCGTCCCACGCGTTCGCGGTACCCATCAAAGTTTTTAAGTAACAGGTCTGACTCCTTCTGGGCTTCCTCTTTCTTTATTTTGCCGTCAGTGTAATCCGCCAAGAGGCCCTCCACCTTGCTGATCATCTCATTTTGGCTGACAATCATGGACGTATAGGCATCATGCAATTGTACTACTCGGCCATACAGTTCAGCATATCCGAAGGCAGGGTTGTTTTTCAGCCCTTGAGGCGCCTGCTCCATTCTTTCGAACAAAGCACGGGCTTTCTGCATGCCGGCTTCGAAGGCTTCGCGGTTCTCATTGGCGCGGCTGATACCGCCCTGCAATTGCTCTACGAAAGCGGTGTCAATGCGGTTACAAGCAACGGCCAACAGCATCAGGGCCATTGTAGCCAAAAGGCGCGTGTTTCGGTAAGACATATCTGTTGTTCTGTGTGTTTTTGATGTAGGATTAGCAGCGCAAAGATAAGCCCACTTGCCAAGTGGGCTTATCTTTGCTTCGTAGTGTGCTTGACAACAACATCCAAAAATTGGGTATCATCCTGCGGGAGGAGAGGACGCATATCTCAACAGCTCCTCCACATACTGGCGGTGATTGGCCAAGCGCGGTACCTTGTTTTGGCCCCCAAGTTTGCCGCGTGCCTTCATCCAGCGGTGGAAAGTGCCGCGAGGTACGGAGTGCAGACGCAAGCATTCGAGGGCTAGATTTCGGAAACGCTTGGCTTCGTAATCCGAGTTAATACGCTGCAGCGTCTCATCGAGCAGCAAGTTAAACTGCCTCAGATCAGAGGGATCTTTTTCAAATTCAATGACCCATTCGTGTCCACCACGCCCCTTTTCGTTAGCGAAGTAAATAGGTGCGGCGGTGTACTCAACCACTCGAGCTCCGGTCTTTTGGCAGACTTCGGCCACAGCCTTGTCGGTATCACCCACCATGACCTCTTCACCGAAGGCATTGATATACTGTTTGGTACGTCCTGATATCTGAAAGCAGAATGGATATTTCGAAGTGAAGACTACTGTATCCCCCGGTGTATAGCGCCACAAACCATTATTGGAGGTGATGACTATAGCGTAATCTTTCCCTAGCTCTACTTCTTGCAGCAGTACTGTTTTGGGCTGCTCTCTTTCCCATTCTGACATAGGAATAAACTCGTAGAAAACGCCATTGTCCAATAACAGGAGCATATCGTTGCGCTTGAGGTCATACTGAGCGCCGAAATAGCCTTCGGAAGCATTGTAAATCTCCTGATAAGCAAATCGCTCATCCGGAATTAATTCCTGGAAGGTGCGGCGGTAAGGCTCAAAGCCAACGCCTCCGTGCATATAGGCCTGCAAGCGAGGCCAGACCTCAAGGAGGTTAGACTTGCCCGTTTTTTCCAAAATGCGCCGAAAGAGTACGAGCAACCACGTCGGCACTCCGCTAAAGGTAACGATGTCATCGCGCTGTGAGGTAAGCTCAGCGATGCGCTCAATTTTCTGCTCAAAGTCCGGCATCAGCGCCGTCTCCACATCCGGCACCTGAAAGATGCGACCGATGAAAGGCGCATGATGCGCCAATATCGCACTGACATCACCTACTCTTGTCTTAAGGTATTCGGGTATGCAGGTAAAACTACCTGGCATGTACAAGTTGCAGTAGCGAAAAGCTTCTAAATGAGGGCAATTGTGGTAGAGGAGAGCGAGCGAGTCCCAAATACCAGCTAGATGCGCCTGTACAAGGTTGACGCGTGGCACAGGTATGAATTTGCTGCGGTCGCTGGTAGTGCCGCTGCTTTTGCTAAACCATCGCACTTCCCCTGGCCATAAGACATCCGACGCTCCTTGCATCATTCTGGAAATTAGCTCTTTCAGGGTTTCGTAATCGTGGATAGGCACTTGAGCGCGAAACTGTTCAATGGTGCGCATGTGGGCAAAGCCATAGCGTTGGCCGAATTCCGTGTACCTAGCGCTCCCTATCAGACGTTGGAACCAGCGCCACTGGACAGGCTCTGGGTCGCGCATAAATTGCTCTATACGACGCATCCGCCATCGCAAATAGTGCTTGATGCCGGTATTAACCCATCCTTTCATACACCCTGACGGTTGGTTTCCCCATTTTTTTCAGGCGAAGGTATAAAGCAACCTCTGAAGTTTTCCGAAATCCCAGCCTGGATGGATGCTTTGCAGCTTACCTCTCAGTTAAAGTTGCCTTTAGTGCAGATGGCGCCTTTGTCTTCCCTCTCTCTGGTGTTTGTCAAAAGTCCAAGGTGTTGATATGCACATAGGATAGGATATTTTTCTTGTCGGCCCTTGCAAAATGGCTGGGCATGCCTTTACCTTTGATGCAGGTTTTTTGGGGTTATATTTTTGACGGTAGGATGTTTCCATATCCTGCCGTCTTTTTTATTCATATCCAAAGCGTTTCAACAAGCTTTCGTTATTGCGCCAGTCTGCGCGCACCTTTACCGTCAGCTCGAGGTATACTTTGCACTGGAGGAACTGTTCCAGATGTTGCCGAGCCAGAGTGCCTAATTTCTTGATGGCACTTCCGCCTTTGCCCAGCAGTATAGGCTTCTGCGACTCCCGCAGGACATAGATAACGGCATGAATACGAGCAAGTGGCTCGCCCTCTTTCGTAGTCGTTTCCTGAAACGACTCTATTCCCACCTCACAGGAGTATGGCACCTCTTCCTCATAGAGGAGGAATATCTTCTCACGAATAATCTCACTGACAAAGAAACGCTCTGGGCGGTCGCTTAGCTGGTCTGGCGGATAGTAAGCCGGCCCTTCTGGCAAGTAACTCAGGATTTTATCCAATAGTGCGCCTAAGTTATCGCCATTTAAGGCCGAGATAGCCACTGCATCAGCGATGTTCAAATGTTTTGACCACCACCGGGTGGCGTCCTCAATACGAGGGGCTTGCACCAGATCGCTCTTGTTGAGCACGAGCAATATAGGAGATTGCGCTTTGCTCATGAGTGCTATGAGCGGGTCTGTCTCCACCAGTGGCTCAGTGAGGTCAACAACGAGCAGAAACACGTCAGCATCTTCTAAAGTGCTTTCCACGTATCGGTTCATTAGGCGGTGCATAGCGTAAGCCGGCGCACCTATGTAGCCAGGTGTATCGGAAAAGACGATTTGATAATGCTCGCCATTAAGAATGCCGATAATGCGGTGGCGAGTTGTCTGGGGTTTGGGCGTTATGATGCTCATTCGCTCTCCAATCAAGGCATTGAGCAGCGTAGATTTGCCTGCATTCGGGTGCCCTACGATGTTAGCAAAACCAGAGCGAAAAGCAGGGGTAGAGGTCTTATTTGCTTCTTCCATGTCTCATTTCGTTCACGTGGTCATTCACCAACCAGCCAAGCGGCGTGTATGTTGATTGACCAATGCCCCCACCATCTCATATACGACTTCCGGCTTTTGGGCGCGCCAAGGAATGCAATTGTATGAACCACCGTAGCAGAGATAGTTGTCGAGGTGTGCGCCCGTCAATTCCTCCTCGATGTGATGCCGAGTATTGAGTAAGGCAATCCATCCACCGTATTCGTTCACGTCCTCCACCCATTCAGCGTAGTACTCCTCGTCGCTAGCGTGAAAATTGAGGACGTTCTCGCAAAAGAAGGCAAATCGGTAAATGCCCTGTTTAATCATAGGGTCCACCACCTCGCGCTTGAGGTACATGATATCATTATTGATAGCGTCGTTCCATTCTCCTATTAGTTCGATGAGCGCATACCCCTCGTCGTAATCAGTGTACAAGATTTTAGCATACAGCGTTGGGGAGCCGAATGAGTCCCACTGGGGGTGCAAATAGAAGTTGTACAGCATGTTAGTAAAGTAAAATTCACTGTACTTGCGCCCGTAAAAGGGGGATCGCCGGTCTTCAGCGGCCACATAAAGATCTCTCCAGCGATAGTAAGGCTCAATATCGTGCATACAGATGTACTGTCTTCTTCTGCGGGCAAAGTTACTTCTCTTCGCCCTTGACAAACCACATGCAGACGCAAAGTCGAGCATTACATGCGCAAATCCTCCACCCGTACGCCGGGGTAATCCTTCGGATTGAGGTGGAAATACCCCGCCTTGAACGCCTTGTCTGGTGTAAAGCGGGTTATCTGAAAGGTAAAACGGCTCCCGTCACGGCCGAAGGCTGTTATTCGATCCACAAGTAGGTTTTGCTCGTCAATGCTGACGCGAAGTTTAGCGTACTCCGAGCGCCGGCTTACGGGCTTGAACTCCACGTGTATTAGCGTCTTGTTGCCTTCGCGGCTTTTGTCCGTGATGGCGTACAGGTAGTCTCCGCGTTGGTAGCGGCTCAGGAGCTCCCGCGGCGTCATGAAGCCGCTTTCACCTTGAGGGTCAGCATCTGATATCTGGATCTCCTTATCACTCTTCAAGTAAACCCAGGTCGTCTTCCCATCACTGACGATGGTTTGCTGGCTCATATCCAGACGGAACTTCTGCCCTTCCTGGGCAATTATTCCCTTCTGGACTTCTTTAGGTTGGTCAGGCAGTTCGATGGAAAGCGCAAACTCAGCCTCCAAGGTTTTGTGCTTCTCGTATTTCTTCCGAACGCGGTCGAGCAACTTTTGGGCTTCCGGGTCTGATTTTTCCGCTACTTGTTGATGGGGCTGAGCAGGGAGGGTTGTTGTCGCAAGAAGTAGACAGAGCAAGCCTGCCAAAGGCACAAATTTTCTCATCGCAATAAACACAGGTAAAAGCGATTGTAGGTGAACAGAAAAGGTGTAAAGGTTATAAGATGAGTTCAAAATATCCGATGCACTCCCTTAAACGAATAACCTCCGTCAGAGGTTACAAACGATTGCTTAACACTACTTCTGCAGATCATATAAAAGTCAAAGTAGCTAACTTCTGCGAGTGATGCCTTTCTATCTTCCATTTCTCGGAAAAAAACGGCTTGCGGTTTCCGTTCAGACGCTGCACGTATCAGGAGTGAATGCAGCCCTGCCTGGCCTCGAGCATGTTTACGTCCCGCTCTCGGGCCTTAATAATAGCGCAACGGCAGCCTCACCTCCCCGTGCCTACAGTAGCAGAGACGCCAACACACAGCTGCGCCATTAGCCGAGGCCAAAAGCGGGACGCACACCAAAACCCCAGCAATGACCCCAAATGCCGCAGCGCACGTAGGGGCACAACATTATGCCCCGGAGCCGTATTTCTAAAAAGAAACTTGCTGTGGGCAGTGTAATAAGTTGGGCGTTTGAACAAACTCTCACAAAGGCGGTACCTTTGTCTCATGAGCAATATGGGTTATCTCCTAGAGCGCTATCGCGAGCACCCGCAATTGCTTCACCTGCTCAATGCGTTGCGTCGGCCCCGAGCCTACGTGAGGGTCAATGGCCTAATTGGAGCACAGAAGGCATTCGTCGTTGCCGCCCTGGCGCGTCAACTGGGGCGCCTCGTCCTTTGGGTGTGCAACGATAAGGAAGAGGCGGCCTATCGCCTCAATGATCTTCAAAGCATTCTAGGAGAAAGCAGTGTCCGTTTTTTTCCCGATAGTTTCAGGCGTCCGGCGAAATACGAACATCTGAATTCCGCCCAGATACTCCAGCGTTCAGAAGTCGTCAACCACCTGACGATGAGGCACAGCAATGGTTGGGTCATTGTAACCTATCCTGAGGCCCTATTTGAGAAAGTCATATCTCCCAAAGCATTGGCCAAAAGTCGCATTGAAATCAAGGTTGGCGAAAGGCTGGATCTTGAATTCGTCATTCATGTCTTGGTCGAGTACGGCTTTGTGCGCACAGACTTCGTTTACGAGCCTGGGCAATTCAGCCTGCGCGGAGGAATTCTTGACCTATTTTCTTTTGGCAACGAATATCCCTATCGCATCGAGATGCTCGATGTTGAAGTGGAAGGCATCCGCACCTTTGACCCACTTACTCAGCTGTCGCGCCAAAATATCGAGCATGTGCAGATCATACCGAGCTGGGAAGCCAATCAGGCAGACGGAGAGAAAGTGCCGCTTTTCGACGCACTGCCCGAGGATGCACTCATCTGGGCTGAGGATGTACATTTCCTACTTGACCGCCTGCTGAAGTGCTTCGAGGCGGTGGAAGAGTATGCAGCCAAGTTGACTGCGCTGGATCCTGAAGAGGTGCGAGACCTGCTCAAGGCGCGAGCTTTTGTTCGGCCAATAGAGGTGCTCGAAGCACTCCGAGAACACAACTTAGTCCTTTGTCGGGAGGTGCAAGAGCAGAATCTTTTGGGAATTTCCTGAATGTACTCGCCTCACGGGTGGTCGAAGCGATGCAAGTTGTAGCGCTCGATGACTCCGATGAGTTTTGCTGAGTAATTGCGGTCTGTGGCGTATCCCAGTTCTTCCAAACCTCTTGCCCAGGCTCTGTAGTCCTTCCCGTACTTTTTCAGCCGCGCATACCGCCCTGTGGAAATAAGAATACTGTGTGCACGCCAGCTTTCCCAGGCGGTGTTGTATTTGCGGAAGAAGTCTTTGTGGTGATCATCCTCCAGATTGGTGCAATGTCCTGGGCGACAGCTCTTGGAGAAGCATTTGATCCCGAAGTGATTGTTGTTTTTCACAGCCAGGGTGCTTGTTCCGCAACGACTCTCGATAAGCCCTTGCGCCAAGGCGATACTGGCAGGCACTCCATATTTGCGCATCTCCTGCACTGCAATGTTGGCAAACCGCTCGATGTACTTTTTAGCGTTCTCATCATCGCCCTCCCGGAGCCATGCAGGAGAAGGATCCACTGCCTTCTTAGGCCCTGCGGTTGTCGGCGCCGCCGTAATAGGTTTGGCCTTAGGTGCAGTGGGCACGGGCGTCTGCAGAGCGTCTGGCAGCAACACCTCGCGGCCTCCTGGCTTTTCTGCAATAGGTGGCTCAGCCGCTTCTGTTTCCCAGACAACCACTTCGCGCTCCTCCAGGTTACTGGTGTTCTCAGTCGGTGCAACGACGTCATCGCTAGAGTAAAACACCAGATAAGCTAATGCTGCGATAAACCCTAATTTCAGTGCAAGGCCACTTTTAAAAAGTACTGCGTAGAGATAGTGCCACCGGTATTTCAGCACTACCCAAAGGCGCTGTAGGCGGACAGTGAGCACGCGGACGATGTCTTGCATGCTCAGATCGCCATCCGACTTAAATGGCGCACTGCTCGGAACTCCCGCTCGACGCGCTCGTCCTACCCGGTCCCTGGGCGGGAAGTTTTCGCCCATCTCAGCGTAGTACTTCGTCCTTCCCATTGCTAATCAAATTTTAAAACATTTGTTTTATGCTCACAAGGCTGGCATTGGCATGGATAGGTGCGCTATTGCGTTTTTATTAAATTGATTTTCAAATATTTGAATTGAAATTGAAAAGAATAAGTAGCCCCTGCCCTTCCGCATCGGAAACATGCAAAGGTAAAAAAGAATCTGATTTTAAAACAAAAAATTTTAAAAGATTTCCACCTTATACCTCCATTGCTGCGGCAAGTGCAGGATCATGCTACTGCACGCGAGGAGGCGTGCAGCAGCCGATTAGCGATGTCAGGTCAATTCGAGGAATATTTATTCTACTATTCGACCAAAAGTCAGCGGAGCATTAGGGCGCAAGAAGAGAGTACCACTGATAGCTATCGTATCTCCTGGTTGCAGTCCTTCCGTTATCTCGATCTTTTCTGCCTGACGCACTCCGGTTTTGACGATAGCCGGTACTGCTAAGCCATTCCGGCTAACAAAAACGATCTTATCCCGCGACTTGGGCACGATAGCCTGGGCTGGTATGAGCAAGGCATCTTTTCGAGCTTGCAATTGTAAGCTGACCTCAGCGAACATGCCCGGAGCCAGGTTGGTCTGTACTGAACCTGACACCAGAGCACGTACCTTCAGAGTGCGTGCATCGGCGCTAACTGCCGGCTCAGTGGCAATCACCACCGCCTCATAGGCTTTTGATTGCCCTTGTATCCGGAATAGTACTCGTTGCCCCACACCAACCATGGGTGCAGAACGCTCCGGAACGGAAAAATCCAAACGCAGCGGATGAGTTGCGCGAATGGTGGTTATTGGGGTGGATGGCGTTACGTAAGCACCCAAGCTGAGTTGTCTAAGCCCAATGACGCCGTTGTAAGGCGCTCTTACCTCTGTTTTTCGCAATTGCACACGTATGAGATCTATGTCGCTTTCTAATACGCGTACTTGCAGGGCGGCTGCGTCATACTCTTGCTGGCTGACGCCTCTGACCTTGAGCAGCTCGGCTAAGCGCTGTTCCGTCAGGCGAGCCTGTTGGAGTTGGGCATCCAGTTTTCTCAATTGGGCCTGTAGGTCTTCATCAAACAATTTGACCAATAGCTCTCCTTGCCGCACGGGCTTGCCCTCGGGCAAATTTAACATCACTACGCGCCCTGATGCTTCCGGGTAGAGGGTTGTTTCTTCTGCGGGCAACAGGGTACCAGCTGCTGTCAGTTCGTTAGTCATCTTGTGGGGCCTGACGATAAAACCATCTACTGCAGCCAACTCATACGAAGCACGGGCAGGCCGCCCCTGTTCATCAGATGGGCGGCGGCAAGAAGAGAGACCCTGCCCAGCGAGAATAATAAGTATCAAGCAAGCATTTTGGATGTGCTTCATGGTAAGAGCAAAAGAAGAGCCTTTTTCAGCGACTCTCCTCGCGCAAACTTCAGTAGGTTGAAACGGGGCATCGAAATTTTACGACCAAAAAATGTACATATAGAGGAGGAGGCCCAAAGGCTTCAACCACTCTAATGAAAAAACCCAAGGCTCTGGCTCAAAAAGAAAAAAGCCCACGCATCAGCGCAGGCTATTGAGGCTATTGAAAGGGCGCATTTCCTCACCAAGCCAATTGCGGTTCCATTCGTCTACAGGAATGAGCCGAGTTGCCTCGCGTTTTACGCGTCGAAACAGATATGCAATTGCTAACCGAGGGGATATGCGCCAAATGCGAAAGAAGTTTGACAGTCTTTTAGCCATAGATTTGCGTAACTTGTTTGGATTATATTGCTGAGTGAAGAACCAGAAAGACTAACGAAGCCTGCCAGCAAAAAGTTTTCCAAAAGTCATTCATTCTGTGTTAAATATGCTTGAGTTGGAAGATTTGGCACTTTCCTACGCATTCCGGCGGGGCACTTACCTTTGCCGCTCTGAGATATACAAAAATTAACCAAACAATTTCATGGCCGAAACCCTGTCCATCGTCATACCTGCCTACAACGAGGAACGCACCATACACCTTATTCTAGATAAGATTAAGGCAGTCTCTTTACCTAATGATATGCAGAAGGAAATCCTTATTACCAATGATTGCTCGAAGGATGACACAGGTGGGGCCATTCGCCGCTACATGGAGGCTAATCCCGATTTGAATATTCGCTATTTTGAGCACGAAGTCAACCAAGGCAAAGGCGCAGCTCTGCATACAGGGATACGACATGCCACAGGAGAATACATCGTCATTCAAGATGCTGACCTCGAATATGACCCTGCGGAATACATCTTGCTTCTTAGACCCATTCTGAACGGCTACGCCGACGTAGTGTATGGCTCGCGGTTCATGGGAGGAAGACCGCATCGGATCCTGTTCTTTTGGCACAGCATCGGTAACAAGTTTCTCACGTTCTTGTCCAATATGTTTACCAACCTTAACCTGACCGACATGGAGACTTGCTACAAGATGTTTCGGGCGGACATCCTAAAGGGGCTGAATTTGCGCGAAAAACGGTTTGGTTTTGAGCCAGAGGTAACGGCCAAGATGAGCCGAGTGCCTGGCGTGCGTATTTACGAAGTGGGCATTTCTTACTACGGTCGTTCCTATGCTGAGGGCAAAAAAATTGGCTGGCGCGATGGCTTTCGCGCTATTTACTGTATCCTCAAATACAACATCTGGGCGCGCTAAGGTTGCTCGCTTGCAAAGCGACAAAAATCCGCTGCCACCTGAAGCGTACGACCTGTATAACAGTACTTTGGCGGTAGCAAACGCTGGAAGTGGTGGCCGATCTCTGGCTCCTTGTCCAGGAAGTTCATTAGTGTGCGCAGCACTTTGAAGTAGCGCGGGAGGTCATGGTATTGTGGTATATTCCTCGCTTGAAAGGCGCGCAGGACTCCACTGAATGACTCGAAACGATAAAAGCCATACACCTCAGGATAACGACAGGTCAAATATAGGGCAATCATTCGGTAGTCCTCATGGTAGTGGTTATTTTCAATAGTAGTCGGGTTCGCCATTTTGTAGTCGTACAGGAGAGTATCGCAGCCAAACAGAAATCGGCTAATACGGCCTTCTAAGCTGAGGGCTTCGTTGAAAAGGTCATCGAAGAGGGCGTTGACCATACCGGGGTTCATCTGCCAAAAGAGCAGCATGAGGCGTTTGGGGTGCCAGTTACCCTCGTGCCACACTCGGCGTGTTCGGCTATTTTGGAGACACCTGTCAAACATGCCTGCTGGATCAGGCGCTTGCGGGTTCCAGTTCATCTGAAACTGCCGTATTACCTCCCATTCGTAATCGTAAGGGTGTGCGGGTAAGCCTGCCAACCACTGGCGATAACGACTACACGCCTCTTGGATGCGGGCAAGTACCATTATCGTCAGTTTACTTACGGGTGAAGAGGTATAGTTTAGGCTGTTAGCTTTTCAAGATGGCACGGTAGCGCTCTGTATCGCGCAGCAAGCGAATGGCTTCCTCTACCTCGGGGTCATTCTTGAGGCGCTTACGCACTTTACCTCCTTGGAAATAAACGCGCCCAATGATTTCCTCTTCAATTTCGCGCATAATGCGCGCCTTATTGCGTCCCATTTCACCGGTGCGCTCAGCCTTTATCTTTTGTTCCACCGCCTGTATCTCTGCTTTCAACACAAGCCCTTCAGCAGCAGCTACGCTCATAAGCTCGCGCAACTTTTTTTCCGACTCTGTCTCGTAGGAGAACTGGTGGCGCTGGGTGAATTGCAAGAAGTCCTCCCAATCTTTGAAGGAGAAAGTCTCTATCGAGTCTACGGCATTAGGGTGCTTACGCATCCACTCGGTCACATAATCGAAAATGATGTTTTGCTCCAGTAGGGCGCGTACCAGCCCCGAAGCCGTGTCTGCAGGCATTAGCACATCTGGTGTAACGCCGCCGCCGTCGAGCACCGGGCGCCCATTGCGCGTGCGAAAGACAGCGCGCTCAGCGTCAGGAATGTCCACTGGCTCGCCGTCGCGATAGCGTACTGACTGGATGCAACGCCCTGAGGGGATATAGTACTTGGCCGTGGTCAACTTGATTTTGGCGTTGTAGCCAATGTCGCGAGTGTTTTGCACCAGCCCCTTACCATAGCTGCGCTGGCCCACGAGGACGGCCCTGTCCAAGTCTTGCAGAGCACCAGATACTATCTCACTGGCCGAGGCACTGCGCTTGTTGATGAGCACAACCACGGGAATTTTGTCATCCACTGGGTTGAGCGTCGTGCTGAAGCTCCTATCCCATTCTGGCACCTTGCCGCGCATAGCCGTGATAAATTCGCCGCGAGGCAAGAAAACGTTGGCCACATTAACGGCCTCATTGAGCAAGCCGCCACCATTGTCGCGCAAGTCGAAGACGACGCCCTTGAGGTCAGGGTTCTTTTCCTTGAGCGCTTTCAGTGCGTCGGCTACATTTCGGCCAGCGTTTTGAGAAAAGGTGGTAAGGTGGATATAGCCGATACCCTCAGCAATCATGCCACTATGCGGGACATTTTTGGCCTCAATTTCGGCGCGTTCAAGCGTTAGGCGAAGTTCCTTGTCTTCTCCGGGGCGGCGCACCGTTACGTCCACTTTTGTACCCTGCACTCCACGCAGGAAAGCCATAACATCTTCTGCGCTCCGGCCCTTTGCGCTTTGACCGCTGACGGCCGTAATGGCATCGCCTACCTTAAGGCCTGCCTTGTGCGCTGGGCTGTCCTCCAGTATTTCTGTGATAACTACCCAGTCTCCCATCTTCTTGGCTTCCAGACCTGCCGCATTATAGCGGCCATCGTATAGGTAGCGGTAGCCTTCGATATCGGTCTCCGAGATGTAGTTGGTGAAGGGATCAAGGCTGCCTACCATGGCGTCAATACAGACGCGCATGAGTTGGCCCGGCTCTAGCTCATCCACGTAAGAGTGGTTGATTTCCTTGTAAGCATTAGCGAAGATTTCAAGGTTTTTGATGATCTCAAAGTAGCGGTTGTCTTCAAACCGCTTGAAGGCCATCAGAGAAATAGCTGCAATGCTGACGGGTAGTAAAAGCGTCTTTTTGCACATAGCTGTCTTTTGTGTTTAAGTCAAGGGTGTTTCCTTTGTCGGTTCCACTTGCTGAGGCTCTTTCATGGTTTCTTCAACGCGCCGAATGAAAATTTCGTTGAAAGTAGGCAAAATCTCCTCGAAATGCGCGATGTGAATGTTGTGTTGGATGAGATAACGAAGCAGGGCGTTGCTCCGGCTTTCTTCCTCATTTAGTTGAACAACCACAGCACCGTCGGGGCGGCTCACTACTCGAAAATGCTGTTCGAAGTCGGCCGGCAAAGGATCTGCCGTCTCGATGCGGAAAAGGTTTTCCTTGAATTCGTTTTTGATAGCCTTTACTTCGCCATAAAGGACGTTACGCCCCTGATTGATAAGCACAATGTGGTCGCACATTTCCTCCACCTGTTCCATTCGGTGCGTGCTGAAGATGATGCTGGTGCCGTTGCTGTTCAGCTGGCGTATTTCATCTTTAATAAGGGTAGTGTTGATGGGATCTAACCCGCTGAAGGGTTCGTCCAGAATGAGTAGTTTGGGCCTATGGACTACCGTGGCAATAAATTGAATTTTTTGCTGCATCCCCTTAGAGAGTTCCTCTACTTTTTTACCCCACCAGTCCTGAATGGCGAATTTGTCTAGCCAATAATTCAGCTCTCGCCGAGCATCTGACGCTGAAAGGCCCTTGAGTTGCGCCAAGTAAAGGAGGTGTTCACCCACCTTCATCTTCTTGTACAGGCCACGCTCCTCTGGCATATACCCAATCTGGCTGGGGGTGTTCTCATTCAGCGGATGCCCATCGAGTAGGATGACTCCTTCGTCCGGCCCGGTAATGGTAGTAATCATGCGGATAAGAGAAGTCTTCCCTGCTCCATTGGGGCCGAGCAACCCAAAAATGCTGCCATAGGGCACGTCAAAACTGACGTGATCCACGGCGAGATGCTTGTCGTAACGCTTAACAACATTCTGGACGGAGAGAATCATGAACAATGCAGGTTCTTTTTTCTGAGGATGTGAACAAGAAAAAGGCAAAGGTAAGAGCCTCCTGTAGCGATAAACACTCCATAGCCCCCCGACAAAAATCGAGAGGTAGCTTCTTAAAGAACTTTAGACAGCAAAATTGAATAAAATATGTCTAAATAATTAACAAAATGCGATTATTGTCCAACTAAATGATTTTTTTACTTGAACAAAATATTATTAAGCGATGTTTAGGCGATTGCCTGAATATCCAGGCAGTTAACCAATCAAATTTTTCTTGCCATGTACCATTTATCAAACTTACTGCTGTTCTCGGCGCTTTCGCCGAATGACTACGTCGGTTTTACGTTTTTCACGGGCTACATGTCCATGTTAGCCGCCTCGATCTTTTTCTTTTTCGAGCGTCAGCGTGTCGAGGGTAAATGGAAGACCTCCATGCTCGTTGCCGGTCTGATTACCTTCATCGCAGCCGTTCACTACTTTTACATGCGCGATGTATGGCTGACCACTGGGCAATCACCCACTCAATTCCGCTACATTGACTGGGTATTGACGGTGCCGCTCATGTGTGTGGAGTTCTACCTCATCCTAAAGGCCTTTGGTGCAAAAATTGGCCTCCTGTGGAAGATGATTGGCTACTCTCTCTGGATGCTCATCGCGGGCTATCTAGGAGAAACGGTCTATCGCGACAACAGCGTCCTGTGGGGAATCATTTCCACTTTGGGCTACGCAGGCATTTTGTACGAAGTGTGGCTGGGTTCGGCACGTAAACTGGCCAACAACTCTAATGACCCCAAGCTGCAGGCCGCCTTCTCCGCGCTGGCATGGTTCGTACTGGTGGGTTGGGCAATCTACCCGATTGGCTACATGACCATCGAGACAGACGGTTGGCTGCGCAATGTACTCTCTGTGCGCAACATGGATTTGATTTACAATATCGGCGATGCCGTGAACAAGATTGGCTTTGGCTTGGTGATCTACAGCTTGGCCATCAGCTCCACCCGTGAAGAGGCAAAAGTAGCTGCTCCAGCCTAAACCATTCAAAATCGAAACGTAGCCGACGTAAGTTAAGGAGAGCTGGACATCATGCGGGTGTCCAGCTCTTTCTGTACACGAAAACCCAAAATCACAACGTCATGACTACCTATGCACCAAACATCAGTACAGAAAGCCCATTTTTTGAGCAAACATGCAAGCTCTTCACTTGCGTAGAGGAGCAGGACTTTGCGACCTTAAGCCAGCTTTGCGACGATGACTTCGGTATTGTTGACATCGCACCAGACGGCAGCAGCGTCGTTATTCGCAATCGCGCCGAATGGGAGGGTTGGTTTCGCCATCTCTTCGAGCAATTAAACACCATGCAAGCTAAAACTTACACGCACATTGAAGATTACCGAAGCCTCGCCATGGGTGATATGGGCTACTGCGCAGTAGAGTTTTGCCAACATTTGGAAGTTGGCGGGCAGCACCATAAGTTTTACTGCGTAGTAACCATCATCTGGAAAAGAACGCCGGATGGTTCCTGGAAGGAGTCTCGTTGGCACGCCTCGGTAATCCGACGAGAAATGGCTACCTAATCAAGTGTAGCCAGTTCTTGGGCTAAATGCCTTCAGGCGTTCAGCAAGCGGCTGCAGCTCTCATACTTTTTCCGCAACTATTTCGTTGAGCTGCGCCGCTTTGTGTTTAACACCGCTTAGATAGGTGTACATGGCCGGAATAACAAAAAGAGTAAGCACCAAAGCGAACAGCATACCACCCACCACAACGATGCCCAAAGGTATGCGCGAAGTGGCGGCAGCCCCCAGAGCCAGAGCAATAGGTAACGCCCCCAGCACCGTGGCGAGCGTAGTCATCAGGATAGGCCGAAGGCGCTGTTGGGCCGCCTGAATGGCTGCTTCGGTTTTGGAAGAAGCCGCGCCAGCTCGCATCTTCTGATTGGCAAACTCAACGATAAGGATGCCGTTTTTGGTTACTAAGCCAATGAGCATAATCATGCCTATTTGGCTAAAAATATTCAGCGTGTGGCCTGTAATAGCCAAGGACAGGAAGGCCCCTGCAATCGCTAATGGCACGGTGAGCATGATGATAAAGGGATCGCGAAAACTCTCAAATTGGGCCGCAAGGATGAGGTACACCAGACCCAGTGCAAGCAGAAAGGCGAAGGCCGTGTTACCTCGGCTTTCGCGGAAGTCGCGCGAGGGGCCACTGAGGTCAGTATTGAACGACTCGTCCAGCACGCGTTTGGCAATGGCTTCCATAGCTGTGATGCCTTCGCCCAAGGTCTTGCCCGGGGCCAAGGCAGCGCTGACCGTGGCTGATTTGAAGCGGTTGTAATGATAGAGTATGGGCGGGCTGCTGGTCTCTGTGAACCGAACGAGATTATCCAAGCGGATGAGCTGCCCCTGATTATTGCGTACGTAAAGACTGGCAAGATCTGCTGGTTCATCGCGGTTGCTGCGCTCTACCTGACCGATAACGGAATATTGCCGCCCGTTCATGATGAAATAACCGAAACGACGACCTGATAATGCCAGTTGAAGGGCCTGATTGATGTCTAAAACACTCACTCCCAGTTGCGCTGCCTTCAGCCGGTCAATCTCTATCTGCAATTCGGGCCTGTTAAATTTTAGGTCTACGTTTACATTCGCAAATGTAGGGTCTTGATTAGCCTCTTCCAAAAAGCGCGGCAGCGCCTCTTCCAATTTTTTAAAATCTTGGTTTTGAATAACAAATTGTACCGGCAGCGCTAAGCCAGCGCCAAAGCTCGTGGAAATGGTCTGCTCTTGGTTTGGGAAGATGCGAGCCTCTGTAAAGCGCCGGCTCATGCGGAGTAGTTGGTCATAAATCTCCTGTTGTGAGCGCTCTCGGTACTGGGGCTGCACTAAGCCCACGCTGATGAAACCCGAATTGGAACCACTAACACGCCCGCCGCCCGTAATGCCGAAAATCATCTGATACTCCGGCACTGAGTCCATGATCTGGCTCACCATCTTACCGATGATGGCCTCTGTGGCATCCACATCCGTGCCCTCTGGAGCCGTTACGATGGCCCGAATAATACTGCGGTCTTCCAGCGGCGCTAGTTCTGTTTTTAGGAAGCCACCTACGAAGTAGATGATAGCAAAACACGCCATCACGATGGCGATACCGGCCCAGCGATGGCGCATGAATGCCCGAAGTAAGCGGCCGTAAAGGCGATCTATTCCCTGAAAAAATGGCTCAGAGAAGCGATAGAAACGCCCATGTGCCTGGGGGTTTTTGCCGCTAAGCTTCACGCTCAGGACGGGCGTCAGGGTAAGAGAAACAAATGCCGAGATGAGCACAGCGCCGGCAATGACAATGCCGAACTCCCGAAAAAGACGCCCCGTAAAGCCCTGCAGAAAAATAATAGGCACAAAAACCACGGCCAAGGTCAGTGAGGTGGAAATGACAGCGAAGAAGATCTCGCGCGTGCCCTCCCGAGCCGCCTGCCACTTATCTACGCCCTGTTCAATTTTTTTGTAAATGTTTTCTGTAACTACGATGCCATCATCCACCACCAAACCCGTAGCCAACACGACGGCCAACAGGGTGAGTACGTTGATGGAATAGCCGAACAGGTACATGATAAAAAAGGTGCCTATCAGGCAAACAGGAATATCCACCAAAGGCCGCAGCGCAATGAGCCAGTTTCGGAAAAACAGGTAGATAATCAGGATAACGAGAGCCACTGCAATGACGAGAGTCTCTTGTACCTCCATCACTGCCCGGCGTACGAAGATGGAGCGATTAAGCCCTACTTCTGTAATGATGTCAGGTGGTAAGTTTTTCTTGATTTGCGCATAGCGCCGCTCAAACTCATCAGCTATTTCAATAACATTCGCCCCGGGTTGGGGAATAAGTGCCATAGAGACATTGGGCACATTGTTGCGTCGCGCGCTGATTTCTTCATTTTCCGGGCCAAGGACGGCCTCCCCCACATCGCGGAAGCGAATGGTTCCGCCTCCCTGCTCGGGTGGCAGCTGACGGATGACCATGTTATTGAAGTCTTCTTCGGTTTCTAAGCGACCAAAAGTTTTTACAGTCAGCTCAACGGCATTGCCACGTATCTTGCCAGCGGGCAAATCCACATTCTCGCGGTTGAGCGCCTGCTGGACGTCTTGCACCGTTAGACCATAGGCGGCCAGTTTGGCGGGATCCATCCACAGGCGCATGGCGGGACGCTTATCGCCAAAGATGCGCACCTCGCTGACGCCCGGTATGGTCTGCAGTTGTTCCGCTAGCACATTGGCTGCAAAGTCAGACAGCTCCATGACATTGCGCGTGCTGCTCTGCACCGGGATAAACATAATTGGGTCGCTGTTGGCATCAGCCTTGGTTACCACAGGTGGTGCGTCAATGTCTTGAGGTAAAGAGCGTACGGCCTGCGATACCTTGTCGCGGACGTCATTGGCGGCGCGTTCCAGGTCGGTCCCCAGTTCAAACTCGATGGTAATGGAGCTGGCGCCTTGTGAGGATTGCGAGCTGATGGTGCGAATGCCGGCAATGCTGTTGACAGCTTTTTCCAATGGCTCTGTTATCTGACTTTCAATCACTTCTGCACTAGCCCCTGTGTAGGTGGTGCGCACATTTATCGTGGGAGGATCAATAGCTGGGTACTCACGGACGCCCAGAAAAGTGTAACCCAGTATGCCGAAGACCACGATGAAAATACTCATTACGGTGGCCAACACAGGGCGGCGCAGAGAAAGGTCGGAAAGGTTCATACCACAACAGTGTCCAGATGACAAACGGGCGAAAGGTCTTTTTTTGGAATGGGTGCAGCCCCATTTTTCGGCAAGTGCGCTACCATTATCGCGTAAGGAGCGGGTGTGCTTAAACAACCTTTCACCCTCGAGAAGCAAGCCTTCGCCGCTCTTAGCGGAGCAAAGCGCTATTCAAGTACAATGAGTGTTGCGCCTTTCTCCACGGCTTGCCCACCTTGTACTGATATGGTCTGCACCACGCCATCTGAGGGCGATTTGATGACGTTCTCCATTTTCATGGCCTCTAGAATTAGTAAAGGGTCTCCTTTTTGCACAGACTGGCCATCTTGCACCAACACCTTTAGTACCAACCCCGGCATGGGAGCCTTTACAGTACCGGAGCGATGGCCACTCCCCGCGTGCATACCCAGTTGTTGAATAAGACGCGCATAAAAATCTGCAATATGAACCTTGTACACTTGACCATCTATTCTAAAGGTGAAGGCGTACCTGGCGTAGTCAGCATCCAGCAATTCCGCTCGAAAGGCATGGCTGTCATTGAGCACGTGAAAGGCGTTATCTCCATTGGGCACAACGTCCAAGGCCATTGCATCTTCAGGGTTTACCTCCAATTGATATTGGTCGTTGACGGAAATGCGAAAGGGTTCTTTTTTGGCTTCAATAGACATAGGCAAATGACAGTCAGACGAAAAGTTTACAGGTCAGTACAGTTATATCGTCCGGGAGTGGTTGCTCCTGGCGAAAATCTTCAATGTGTTGGAGCAATTCGGTGTTGAGCATACGAGCATCCAGGTGGTATCTGTCCTTCAAAAAAGCAACAAGGCGATTCTCATCAAAGAACTCCCCTGCATCGTTGCGAGTATCTGTTAAACCATCCGTGTAAGCGAATAATGTGGCATTTCGAACAAGGCACAGACCTCCTATCTCTAAGAAGGGCAATTCTGGCAGGCCGCCAAGGATGGTACAGCCATTGGTTAGCGGAATGATCTCGTCTTCACAGAACAGCAGCGGTGGTGTATGGCCGGCGTTGATGTAGTGCAGCGAACGGTGGTGTGGCTCGTATCGGCAAATAAACAAGGTGATGAAGCGGTCGCCTCCAGTTATGCGAAAGATGGCTTTGTTCATCTCTACAACCATCTCCTCCAAGGTAGTACACCGCGTAACTAAGGCGTTGAGTGTAGCCTGAAGATTAGACATGAGCAGGGCTGCAGGAATACCCTTGCCCGTTACGTCCGCAATACACAGGATTAGCGAGCCGTCTGGCAGCTCAAACACATCGTAGTAGTCCCCTCCCACTGCGAAATGCGGTTTGTATATGCTGGACAACTGGTATGAAGCCCCCGACGGCAGTCGCACAGGCACCAAGGCTTGCTGGATCTCCGCCGCGTATTGTACCTCGCGATGAAAAATCTCCTGCTGCAGTTGGCTCTTGAACAGTCGCTTGTTTTCGATCCCTACAGCAAGCACATGGGTAAGGGCAATTGCGACCTGAAGGTCGCTATAGGAGTTCTCTCTTTCTACCGGAATACCGCCCCAGAAAGCATAAGCTATTGGTTGGTCTTTGTGCAAAACTGGTACAACCAAATCAAATTGACCAACAAACGGATGGGTATCGCCCTGGATGCGCGTCTTAGTACTATAGCGCATCAGCACCTCGCCAGCATCGTCGCCTAAAGCATCTGGGGCAACTCCCTCTGTCTTGACGCAGCGCCAGTCGCCGTTTTCTTTGAAGAAGAGGGCTATCTTAGAGATATCAATATGCCAACGCAAGAACTCGCAGTACATGCTGTATAGCTCTGGTGCTGCCATGTTCTCATTAATAGCTTGCGTAAGCGCAAGCAAGTGATTCATCTGCAGTTGCTTGCGATAGAAGGCGCGCTCTAATTCGTCCATGCGCGACGACAACCTCGTATTTTGAGCCAGCTGTTCTGACATATTGGGTTGGCAAAGTACCTGATGTAGGGGCGAAAAGTACGAACAATCTGCCTTTTGCCGTTAGGGCAATCCTCTCTACACTACAAGCATCTTGTCGAAGTGCGCATTTTAGCGCCTATAAGCGCGGGAAGTGGGAAAACTTGCCAAATTTGCGGCCCGAATAAGACGAGCACTCTATCTCATTTTTCTCAAAATCTGCGCTTTATGGAAGATATTAATCATACCATGTCCGAAGCCCAGGTGCACATGGAAAAGGCCATCGAACACCTTAACCACGAAATGGTCAAACTACGCACTGGTAAAGCCTCTCCCCTGATTTTACAAGACATCGTTGTCGAGTACTACGGTAGCCCTACACCTCTGAACCAAGTAGCCAATGTTCAGGTAGCCGATGCACGTACCTTAGTCATTCAGCCGTGGGAGCGCAACATGCTGGCTCCCATCGAACGCGCCATCATCAATGCCAACCTGGGCATGACCCCTGCTAACGACGGTGAGGTTATCCGGATTTCTATTCCACCGCTTACCGAGGAGCGCCGGAAGGACTTGGTAAAAAAGCTCAAACACGCTGGAGAGGAAAGCAAGGTCGGTGTGCGCAATGCCCGCCACAAAGCGCTCGACCACATCAGGAAGGCCGTCAAGGAAGGATACCCTGAAGATATGGCCAAACGCGTAGAGCACGACCTGCAGGAGATGGTCAATCGCTATGTCAAGCGCATTGATGAGTTGGTAGCCGCCAAAGAAAAGGAAATCATGACCGTATAACCACTTGTTCTCCTCATGCAACTACGCGCGCACTTCATGCAGGTGGTTCGCTTGCCTCGTTTGCTTTTCTGGGCCTTAGTCATGGAAAGCATAGAGACAAAGAAAATGCTGCATACCTATGCTCGATGGGGTGCTTTTTGCTGCTTGCCTATCTCTGGGCGGCAACCAACGCCGGAGGAATTGGCCCAGGCACGCGAACAACTGGCTGATTTACCGCGTTTTCTGCCGCTCTTTGTCGCCGTCGTTGTACCGGCCCCCGGCATTACAGAAGGCTATGCCCTATTAGCCATTTCGCTACAGCGTTGGTTAGGACTTCAAACACGCTTGTTGCCGAGCCAATTTCACCGCATTTTTCACCAAAAACGAACCGCTTAAGGTTTCCAATCGCTAGTTTTATTATGTCCCATTTCAAATCTGACGTTGAGGCCGTAGATGCCCTTGCACAGTCGTATCGCGAGCTGTCCCAAGAGATTGCCCAGGTTATTGTAGGCCAGGAGAAGGTTGTTCAGGCGGTCATTATTTCGCTCTTTTCCAATGGTCACTCTCTTCTGGTGGGAGTGCCGGGGTTGGCCAAAACCCTTTTGGTCAGCACCATTGCCGAAGTACTCGACTTAGAGTTTAAGCGCATACAGTTTACCCCAGACTTGATGCCCTCAGATATTACCGGCTCAGAAATTCTGGATGAAGAGCGCCACTTCCGCTTCGTGCGCGGGCCAGTATTCGCTAATATCGTTTTAGCTGACGAAATTAACCGCACCCCACCCAAGACCCAGGCAGCCCTACTGGAAGCCATGCAAGAGCGCGCCGTTACCGTTAGTGGCACGCGCCATCCGCTACCTTCACCGTTCTTCGTATTAGCCACCCAGAACCCCATCGAGCAGGAGGGCACCTATCCATTACCAGAGGCCCAATTAGACCGCTTCATGTTCAGTATTCCCCTTGACTACCCTGCTTACGAAGAAGAGGTGTTGGTGGTCAAAAACACTACTTCAGCGCGTACAGTATCGCTACGACACGTGCTCAATGCAGCGCAAATCTTGGAGTTTCAGCAGGTTATTCGAAAAATACCCGTGGCGGACAACGTCCTGGAGTATTGCGTTGCCTTGGCTTCTAAAACGCGCCCCAATACTCCGCGAGCGGCTAAGGTGGCCAATGATTACTTAGCGTGGGGTGCCGGGCCGCGCGCCAGTCAATATTTGGCTTTGGGCGCCAAATGCCACGCAGCCACCCGAGGCAAGTATTCTCCCGACATCGAAGACGTACAGGCCATAGCTTCCCTCGTATTGCGCCATCGTATCGTGCGCAACTTCAAGGCCGAGGCAGAGGGAGTAAGCGAAGAAAACATTGTGGAAGCGCTGCTCTAAGCAATGCCCTGAGCGGGGTTCTTCCCGGTTACTCCTTTGAAATAATTCCAGAGGTAGCCCAAATCTGCAGCTTCGTTTTCCGTAGGGAAAAAGAGCTGCGGTTCGAAGTGTATCTCCTTCAGTCTCCAGTCAAATTTGCACAGGGCTATAGGTACCTGCGCCATGCGCGCGATGTGGTAAAAGCCCGTGCGAAATTGCTCAACCTTCTTGCGCGTGCCCTCAGGAGAGAGCACCAAGTGCAAGTATTCGCACTGCCGAAAGGCTTCTACCATGGAGGAAACAAAATTGGTGCGGCGCGTGCGGTCTACAGGTATACCTCCCAACCAACGGAACAACGCCCCAAATGGCCAACGAAACAACGTGTGCTTGCCTACATAATTGGCCTTGATGCGGTATGCTGCCTTAACTAACACACCCACAATGAAATCCCAGTTTGAGGTGTGAGGAGCGACAATCAAAACCAATTTGGGTATGTCATAGGGGTAGCGGCCGGTAACTTTCCACCCCCAAAGGCGCAATAGCCAGGAACTGATGGCTGCAAACATGGCATCGTTTTGTGTTGGATGGGCAAATGTGGCACTTCGCTCGGATATTCCTTACAAATTGGCTGTCGTAATGTGCGCTCACACAGAGAAAACCATACTTTAGCGGCCAATCGGAAATCGCCGTTGGCAAAATTATTCACTGCTCAAAGGTCGCCTATGTACAAGACATCTTTCCTCTTTCGCATCCTCGGCGTCGGGCTGGTTGTGCTATCATATGTGGCTCCACACCCTCGCTGTCTCGCACAGCCCACTATCCCACCACCCGTCATGTGCGGGCAAGACATCTTTCACTATATCATGCGCGAGCATTATCCCGAATTACAACAGGCCTTCGAAAATACTTTTGAGGGATGCCGCGCAGAAGCCACCCGAAAAACCTCTGGGGTTAGTGAACGCAGCGTACTGACTATACCTGTAGTCATCCACGTTGTTTGGAAAAACCTGGAGGAGAACCTCCATGACAGCATCTTGCTCGACCAGATAGCTGTCCTGAACGAAGACTACAACCGCCTCAATGCCGACACGGGCAACCTGCGCGCTATCTTCCAGGCCGTAGCCGGCGATGCTCAAATTCGCTTTGAGTTGGACGAAATCCGGAGGGTACAGACTAATGCCGACTTTCGGCTCAACATCCTCGGAGGCGAAATATTGGCCAATTTGAAAAGCACTGCCCAAGGCGGAAGCGATGCCAAAGACCCTACTCGGTATCTCAACATTTGGATTTGCCGCATTCAGCCTGTTACCATCCTGGGCATTCCCCTGGGTCAAGTGTTGGGCTTTGCTTTCCCGCCCAACAACCTACCCAACTGGCCCGCTAATAGCGGCGCTCCTTCTTTGGGTCAAGATGGCGTTGTGCTCGACTTTCGCACCATAGGGCGCAATAACCCCAACCCCATGCCCAACCCCGGCGGCAGCGGCAATCTCGCTATTCGGGGGCGAACAGCAACCCACGAGGTAGGGCATTACTTAGGTCTGCGACACATTTGGGGGGATGGCGGCCTGCTGGGCTTGCCCAATGACTGCAATCAGAGCGATGGCATTGATGACACGCCTTTCGCTAACGCACAATCCTCTTTCGATTGCAATAAGAGCCGCAACACCTGTGTCAAGGTAGAGCCTCACTACGGCATGGACATGCCAGACCTGGTGGAAAACTACATGGACTACTCCAGCGAGACGTGCATGAACATGTTCACCAAAGGCCAAGTCAATCATATGCGCGCCGCGCTCGAAGGTCCGCGCAAGACACTAGTACAGTCCAGTAGTACTTCGTCCGCAGCAGCCCAGGATATGCCTGCCGTCTATCCCAACCCTGCCACAGGCAGCGAGTTCTGGTTGAGCATTCCCCCTAACTGGCAAAACAGCCATCTCAGCCTGTTTTCCGCAGATGGGCGCCTGCAATTGGAGCGACGTATCGAGCCTGCCATGCCCTTAGGCATGCGCGTGGGTACCGAAACCTTGACAAAAGGCTGGTATTTCCTGCGGCTTCAGCAAGGCTCGCACCTGTGGAGCACCCGCATCTTTGTAAACCCATAACCTCGGACACACACCCGATAGGCAACCAAGGGCTTTGCACTGCATCCTTTGAGGCCTATCGGGTGTTTTTCCTCCCAAAAAAATCTTTTTGCGCCGTGGAAGAAAATCCGCTCAACGTCTTTGGCGAACCACTGAAGCCCTGTAGCCTGGCCCCTCTCACGGGTTTCTACCGCGATGGGTGCTGCACCACAGGCCCCGATGACACAGGGCGCCACGTTGTCTGCGCCATCATGACTACAGAGTTCCTCGTGTTTTCTTATGAGCGCGGCAACGATCTTATCACTCCGCGCCCTCTTTATCGCTTCCCAGGGCTAAAACCCGGCGATCGCTGGTGCCTGTGCGCCTTGCGGTGGAAAGAGGCTTTGGAGGCAGGATTAGCGCCTCCCGTTGTATTGGAAAGCACCAACGAAGCTGCGCTCCGCTATGTGCGCATGGAAGACCTGCTAGCACACGCCCATCGGGAGAAGCCGGAAATACCCAAATAGCTTCCGCACCTGCCCAACGCCGCAAAAGCCAAGCCTTTTCGGCGCGTTATGCTGGCAATGCCCAGTCAATAGGCGGAAGCCCTTGCTTTTCCAATATCTCATTGGTGCGGCTGAAATGCCCGCAGCCAATAAATCCATCCCCGGCCAATGGAGAAGGGTGCGGTGCCATCAGGACGTAATGCTTCGTTTCGTCAATAAGCCCCTTTTTGCCCTTAGCAAAATTGCCCCACAGCAAAAAGACCACTCCCTCCTTCAGGTCGGAAATACGGCGTATGACCGCATCGGTAAAAGTCTGCCAACCAATTTTTTGATGCGAAGTGGGCTTGCCTGCTTCCACCGTAAGCATGGCATTGAGCAACAACACCCCTTGCTTGGCCCAGTGTGTTAGGTCGCCGTGCTTGGGTACAGGCAGACCTAAATCTCGCTCTATCTCCCGAAAAACATTGACTAAAGAGGGCGGTACTTTTATCCCTCGCGGTACAGAGAAGCACAGCCCCATGGCTTCTCCGGGGTTGTGATAAGGGTCTTGCCCCAAAATGACTACCCGCACTTGGTCAAAAGGGGTAGTGTTGAAGGCATTGAAGATGAGTGGCCCTGGAGGGTAGATGACCTTTCCTGCCTTCTTCTCCTGCACCAGAAAGGCCTTGATAGCTGCGAAATAAGGCTGCTGAAATTCATCAGCCAAGACACGCTTCCAACTCTCTTCTATCTGAACGTTCTGGACCTTTTCTTCCATAGCGAGGCTGTTTCCTTTGCCTACAAAAGTAAACTCTCCGCCAGTGTTCACGCTTCAGCTTAAAAAGCACCCACATCTACACCTGCAAAATAGCCTGCACCCGCCAAAGCCAGAATAACCACACCAACCACAATGCGATAATAGCCAAACACCCGAAAACCGTGGTTAGTCAGATATTGGATAAAGCCTTTGATGGCCAACATGGCTACAGTGAAACCCACCAAATTACCAACCAGCAGGAGCCACACTTCCTGGCCTGTAAACTGCAGGCTGCCTTCGCGCCCGTAATCCCAAAGAGATTTACATGTCGCAGCAAGCATGGTAGGTACAGCTAGGAAAAAAGAAAACTCCGCCGCCGTCTTGGGCGAAAGCCCTTGCACCAAGCCGCCAATGATGGTCGCCGCTGAACGGCTAACACCCGGCACCATCGCAATCACTTGGAACAGCCCAATGGATACCGCCCTTTGCCAACTCATGCGGCTAATATCGGCATCAGATTGCGCCCTTCGGATAAAAAGACTGTCCAGGAAAAGGAACACTACCCCACCTACTACTAGCGCAATGCCCACCACAACAACATTCTCCAGAAGCTGGTCAATCAGTTTTTTTAAAAAAAAACCAAAAAGGACCGCCGGCATGAAAGCAATAAGAATATTGCGATAAAATGCCAGCGGCTGATAGAACCTATCTCTGTACAACACCACCACAGACAAGATAGCACCAAATTGGATAGCCACCGTGAACACCTTAACAAAAGGGTGGGTGGCTATGCCCATAGCCGTCGAAGCGATAATCATGTGCCCTGTAGAAGATACTGGCAAGAACTCCGTCAGCCCTTCTACAATGGCCAAGATAATGGCGTGAATGAGGTTCATGTTGCGGGAGCGTCGTCTGCTATGGGCGAAGCGCCCCCTTCTGGTTTAATAAAAATACCAACAGCGACCACAACAAAACCGACCACCATTAAAATGGGCGCCAGCGTGATGCGTCGGAAGCTATAGATCAAGTCAGGATCCCATGTCTCCGGGTCGGGCATTGCCCCTCCTGCCATGGCTATCAGCCCCGATATTACCAGCAACAACCCCACTCCCATGAAGATGAAGTTGCGGCGGCCAAAAATGAAAGGCTCTCCCTCTCGGAACAGGATACTGAACGATTTTCGCCCAGGTGACTGACGCGACGAGGCGCCGGAAGGAGCCAAAGAGCGCTTGGGAGTTGGTCGGGTCGGAGAGTTTGAGCGGCGTTGCGGTTGTTTAGCCATGTATTGCAGATTTTTTCGTAAAAGAATAGCAGAATTAAAAAGCTGTTATCGAAACAAACAGGACGAGAAAGGCAGCTCTCGTAAAGCCCTGTTCAATACAGATCATCAAGTTTCATTTTCAAAAATCGGCGCACTACAACATAAGTACTCAGCCCAGAAATAAGCGCTCCTGCTAGGAGCAGGCCCATGAGGATAGCCAAGATGCCATTCAGGTCGCGCAATTGTTGCAGTTCAGGTACTTGCCTGTAAACCCAATTAAGCATTAAAATAAGCCCTATTATAGCTAAGCCCGCACTAATGAGGCCATTAGTGATGCCACGCACCAAGTAGGGTCTGGTAATAAAGCCCCAGGAAGCTCCTACCAGCTCTTGGTTTTTGATAATGAAGCGATTGGTGTAAAGCGCCAGCCTAATAGTGTTGTAAATGATGACAATAGCCGCTACTAGCAGCAAGAGGGTAAGTCCCAGGGTTGCCCAAGCGATAAGGTTTAGATTTCGGCTAATGTTACCTGTTTCTGCGGCTTCCACATAGAGTTCAGAGATAAGTGTATCTCGTTTGAGTTCCTCTCTCCATCGCTGCAAACTATCGCGCTCAAAAAAATCAGCTCGGACGTGAAAGCGCACCACGTCGCGCATAAGATTGGGCAAGTCAGCCAGCAGGCTCTCATCGCCCAGGTCTTCGCGCATAGCCGCTGCGGCTTGCTCCCGTGTAACGTAAGTAACCGTTTCGGGCTTTACAAACGGTTCCTGGCGTATTTGCCGAATGATTCGAGCGATGTCTTCTTGGGAAATATCTGACCTGAACTCCAGCCATACATCCACCTTTTCTTTGAACAACACCACCAAACGCTGTCCATGCAGCGCAATGAGCGCGAAAAGCCCTGCTACAAACAGCACCATGGCCATGCTGATGATAGCGGACAAATAGGTGGGTTGAGTGCGTGGCATGTGGTAAAAAATGCAGATTAGGCCAAGGAGACGCGGGCAAAGTTGCAGCATCTCGGCCAAATGCCCTTCAAGAGCCAGACTAATAAGCTAGCAGGCGCTGCAACTGCTCACGCAAGCGCTGAATGGGGAAGAAGTTCTGTTCCAGCGCTATGGCAAATGGCACAGGAGTGTCCAAGCTGGCGGCTCGTAGGACAGGTGCATCTAAGTGCTCAAAAAGATGCTCTGCTATCCAGGCCGCAACCTCTCCACCTATACCGCCAAATAGCGTGTCTTCGTGCAATACGAGCACGCGATTGGTGCGGCGCACGCTGTCGGCAATGGCTTCGTAATCAAGCGGTAGCAATGACCGCAAATCTACAATATCAGCATCCAGCCCCATCTCGTCAGCGGCGGCCTCGGCCCAGCGGACCCCCAGGCCATAGGTGATGATGCTGACTTTCTGACCAACGCGCACTTGGCGAGCTTTACCGATTTCTACTGTATAAAAGCCCTCTGGCACTGGCCCTGACAGACTGCGGTAGAGCGCTTTGTGCTCGAAATACATGACCGGATTGGGGTCTTCAAAGGCCGCTAACAATAAACCTTTGGCATCTGCTGGTGTGCTGGGGTAAACGACCTTCAAGCCGGGCACATGCGTAAACCAGGCTTCGTTGGACTGGCTGTGGAACGGCCCAGCACCCGTGCCCGCTCCCGTAGGCATTCGAATGACAACATCGGCATTTTGCCCCCAGCGCCAGTGTAGCTTGGCCAGATTATTAACAATCTGGTTGAAGCCACAAGTAACAAAGTCGGCAAACTGCATCTCCACCATACTCTTCATGCCCTTGAGACTGAGGCCCAGACCAATGCCGACAATAGCACTTTCGCATAGGGGCGTGTTCCGGACGCGCTCTCGGCCAAATTCGTCCACAAAGCCTTGGGTAATCTTGAACACGCCGCCGTACTCTGCGATGTCTTGCCCCATTAGGATGAGCTCCGGGTGGCGCCTCATAGCCTCGCGCAGGCCGTCCGTAATAGCATCAATGAAGCGCAGCTCGCGCGAAGGGTTATGGGGAGCTATCGCCGCAGGAGCTGGAGCATACACGTCTCGGAGTTCTTCCTCCGTATCAGGCACGGGGTCAGGCTCCGCAAACATGGCCTCCACGGCTTGCAGAATGGCTTTTTTATTGCGTTCTCTTACGCTCTTGCGATGTGCCTCTGTAAGAATACCCTGCTCAAGCAGCCAATTCTCGTAGTTGTGCAGGGGATCCCTCTGGGCCCATTCTTCCATGAGCGCTTTAGGTACGTACTTAGTACCGCTAGCCTCCTCGTGGCCGCGCATACGGAACGTAATACACTCCACCAGCACGGGTTCAGGGTTTTGACGCATCTCCTCGGCAAGCTGTCGAATGGTGCAGTACACCTCTATTATATTATTACCGTCAATCTTGACGCCGCGCATGCCATAGCCTACTGCGCGATCTACTAAGTCCTTGCAGGCATACTGCTCCTGGACAGTCGTGCTTAGTCCATATCCATTGTTCTCGATGAGAAAGATAACAGGCAGCTTCCATACCGCAGCTACATTAAGCGCCTCGTGAAACTCGCCCTCGCTGGTGGCACCCTCACCCGTAAAGGCCAGCGATACACGCCCTTGACGCCGCAGCTTGTGCGCCAAGGCCACGCCAGCAGCCAAGGACAGTTGTGGGCCTAAATGCGAGATCATGCCCACTATATGGTGCTCCATCGTACCAAAGTGAAAAGAGCGATCGCGCCCTTTGGTAAAGCCACGGCGCTTGCCTTGCCACTGACAAAAGAGCCGATCAAGCGGAACTTGCCGAACCGTAAAAACGCCCAAGTTGCGATGCATCGGGAAAATGACCTCATCCGGAAGAAGGGCACAAGCAGCTCCTACTGCAATAGCCTCCTGGCCAATACCACTAAACCATTTACTGATGCGCCCTTGCCTCAATAGGTTGAGCATTTTCTCCTCTATCTGGCGCGGCAATACCAACTGCTCATACAGGTGCAAAAGCGTCTTATCCGAAAGGTTGCCGCGGTCAAATGCCACATGAGATGTCATAATGCTCTCCATTTGCGGGCGCGAAGGTAGAAAGGGGTATGTCCGCTAAAGGCCAAAATTTGGAAAACGCCCTTTTGTAAGCTACACCATCTATATGCTTTCGATAAAGAGTGGCGCCCTTACTGACGGCTCGATGCCTCCTATTCACCATATCTTTGCCCATTATTACACTCCTAAAGCCGTTCAGATCATTTTTTCCAAAACAGGACAAACACTTTCAGTAAACATGAAAAACAAGGTTTTCCAGTACTTCTCCTGGCTTTTTTGCCTGTTGATGCTCGCGCCCCGGCCATCCTTTACCCAGACGACACCCAGTGGTGCTCCAGTAATACCCTTACCAACTGGCGATGTCCGTAAGCAGGCGCCCCAACCTGGCACAGCGCCCAAACTCCAGATAGGTAAGGCCGCTACAAAAAAACTGAGGAATGGCCTTACAGTAATTGTAGTGGAAAATCACAAGCTACCTCAGGTGTCCTTTCGCATATTCGTGGATACCGATCCCGTACGCGAAGGCGATGCTGCCGGCTACGTCAGCATGGCTGGTGAGCTGCTCAGCAAAGGCACCAAAACCAGAACAAAAGAGCAGCTCGATGAAGAGGTGGACTTCATCGGTGCTACCCTGACCTCTGATGCCAATGGCGTGTCGGGCGCTTGCCTGAGCAAACACACGGACAAACTGCTCGAATTGCTTTCTGACGTCATGCTCAACCCCGCATTCCCGGCCGAAGAGTTGGAAAAAGCCAAACGCCGCGCAGAAAGTGGCCTAGCCGCCGCTAAAAACGACCCCAATACTATTGCCTCCAATGTGGCTAAGGTATTGCGCTATGGCAAAAACCACCCCTACGGCGAAAACATGACAGAGGAGACATTGGCTAAAATCAACCTCGACCAAATACGCAAATATTACCAGACCTACTTCAAACCCAACATCTCCTACCTGGTCATTGTAGGCGACATCAGCCGAGCCGATGCCTTCGCCAAGGCCGAAAAATACTTTGGTAAATGGGCCAAAGGCAATGTGCCCAAACACACTTACCCCACCCCCGAGGCTCCGGAAAAAACGCAAGTGGATTTTGTGAACAAGACCGGTGCCGTACAGTCGGTTATCAACATTACCTACCCCGTAGAACTGCCGCCCAATCACCCCGACGTCATTCCGGTGCGGCTGATGAATACCATTCTGGGCGGCTACTTTAACAGCCGGGTCAATGCCAACTTGCGCGAAAAACACGGGTACACTTACGGAGCACGTACATCGCTGCAGCCCGACCGCCTCATCGGAAGCTTCTCCGCCACCGCCAGCGTGCGCAATGAAGTAACCGACAGCGCCATTACCCAATTCCTCGCCGAATTGGAGCGCTTGCGCACCGAACCAATCCCAGAAGACGAGCTCCAGTTGGTTAAAAACGTGCTCACTGGCCAGTTTGCTCAAAGCTTAGAACAGCCCGGCACCGTAGCACAATTTGCCCTGAACATCGCCCGCTACAAATTGCCGTCCAATTACTACGAAAACTACCTGACCAACTTGCAAAAAACCACAGCCGCCGAAGTGCAAGCTATGGCGCGCAAGTACATCCGCCCAGACCGCGCGCATATCTTGGTCGTTGGCAACAAAGACGACGTCGCAGACCGACTGAAGCCTTTCTCCGCTGATGGGAAAGTGCGTTTCTACGACCCCTATGGCAACATAGAGACCCCTCCAAGCCAAGCGGCCGCCGCCAACATGACTGCTAAAATGGTCATCCAGAAGTACGTCGAGGCCTTAGGCGGCGAAAAGGCCATCTCTGCCTTGCGCGAGGTAGAGACCGTCGTCGAGTTCAACCTCCCCGGTATGGGCGTCATGGAGATGGCCATACTGCAAAAGAACAACGACAAATTGGCCGTCCACACGAGTATCCAGGGGCAAGTCATGGATAGCCGTATCTACAACAGCGGCGTGGGCAAACAAGATGGCATGATGAGCGGCAGCAAAATGCTGGAAGGAGAAGAGCTCCAGGACCTCAAGGAGCAGGCCTATTTTTGCAAGGAAGCTAACTACTCGAAGGAGGGATACACTTTAGCCCTCAAGGGCATAGAGAAAGTGAACGGGAAAGATGCTTACGTTATCACTGTGGAACGCCCCAGCGGCAAGAAGACCACCGAATTTTACGACACCAATACAGGCTTGAAACTTCGCGAAGTACGCACGGAGGAAGGCATGGACGGCTCTTCTACCACCATTATCACAGACTTCGGCGATTACAAACCTGTGCAGGGCGTGCAGTTCCCGCATACGCTGACCCTTACGGGTGCATTCCCTATGCCACTGAAAGGCATGGTCAAGACTGTAAAGGTAAATGCGGGTATCCCCGATACTGCATTTGAACTCAAATAGCCCTACCGAAACGCATACCTTTGCGCGTCGCCCTTTTTCTCAAGTGAAACGGGCGACGCGCTGCTTTTTAGATAGTTTTCCGCCTGTGGCAGAACCCTCTCTGGATAAAAAGCGCGCTATGGCAGAAAAGTCGTTTTTTATCCATAACACGCAGTCAAGTCTGCCTTTTAAAGCAAAAAACTTAACCAACTATGCTGACGTACATTCTCTTACAAGCACCCCAAGGCGGAGGCAACCCATTCATTGGCTTGCTTTTCCCACTGCTCATCATTGTGGTGTTTTGGTTCTTCCTCATCCGCCCGCAAGTAAAGCGCCAACGCGAGCAGCAGAAATTCATAGACAACCTGCGCGAAGGCATGGAGGTCGTTACCAGCGCGGGCATCATCGGCAAGGTAACCAAGATTGATGGCAATGTGGTACGCCTGCTCATTGATGAGCGCACCTTCATCCGAGTGCTGAAGCAGACCATCACAGGCGAATTCAAACCCTAATGCCCGATGCGTTCTGCTATAGCCATTGTAGCGCTAGCATGGTGCGCAGCTTCCTTGCAGGCCCAAAGCCCTTGGGTGCGAAGCCGCAAAGGCGGCTATTGTCAATTGGCTTACCACACCATACCCACCTACAGCACCCTTTTCGGTAAAGATGGCGAGGCCATCCCTCTGGTACGCTACGTTACAGAGAACACCCTTCAGCTGTACGGCGAGTACGGCCTGAGCAGTCGAACCACAAGTGTGATCTCTCTGCCCTTTCGCTTTCACCAACGCGGAGCGCGCACGCCGGAAATCCCACTGTTCATCTTACCCACGGAGCCAGGGCAGATTAGCGGCATCGGCAACATCTCCCTGGCTGTGCGCCATCAGATACTGAGCGAGCCGCTCACCCTCAGTGCCAATTTTAGGCTTGACCTGCCCAGCACCGCCAATCAACCCAGCACTGGCCTGCGCACCGGATTTGATGCCTTCACCTTCTTGCCTTCCATTAGCGCAGGAAAAGGTATGGGCAGGGTTTATTGGTTTGCTTACGGGGGGCTGGCGCTGCGCACCAACGACTACAACCACTACCTAAACGGCGGTGGTGAAGTGGGCATATCCGCAGGGCCATTGTGGATAATTGCTTTCCTGGATGCCGTCGTGCCTTTCGAAAATGACGCTCGCCCTTTGCAGCCACCCCGAACCCTCACCGGACTTTACGAAAACAATCAAGGATGGCTCTCCCCCGGGCTAAAAGCCGTCTGGCAGATCACGCCTCAATGGGGCGTGTTAATCTCTGGCGCAGGTGCCCTCTGGGCACAGTACGTACCCAAAAGCCCAGGAGTGAGTGCAGCGGCTTTTTTTAGGTGGGAGTGAATTTTCAATGCGATCTTAGCTTTGAGAGTTTCTCGCAACCTCATCTCAGGTTAAACTAAATTTCTTATGAAAGGAATAACCGCAAATGCTTTAAAGGACGAGCTCATAGGCCCGATTGGCTCGCCAGATAGAGACCAATACGAGCTGGAACTGAAGTTAGAAATACTGGGTAACCTGATCCGTGAAATCAGACACGACAGGAATCTGACGCAAGCCGAGTTGGGCAAAATATTGGGAGTACAGAAAGCTCATATCTCCAAGATTGAGAATAATACCACTAATGTTTCCGTGGGCACTTTGCTTTCTGTTTTAAAGGCGCTGAATGCGCAAGCCCACTTGCGAGTACAGCTATTAGACAACGATACTACTATTGCGGTTTGAGAGGGCAAGCGCCGCAGGAAGTTGACCCACCGTTGCTTCCTGCAGCGCGCCTTCTAAACCGAAAAATAGCTTTTTGCAAGCCAACTTTTCTGATGGCTTACTACTTGGACGAACTTAACGACATCCAGCGCGCTGCTGTAACGACCACCGAAGGACCGGTGCTCGTCATTGCAGGCCCTGGCTCTGGCAAGACGCGCGCACTCACCTACCGCATCGCGCACCTGATAGAAAAGGGCGTGGCGCCATGGCAAATACTCGCCCTGACATTCACCAACAAGGCGGCGCGAGAGATGACCGAGCGCATCGAGCGCGTGGTGGGTCAGAAGGCACGTTACGTATGGGCTGGTACGTTTCACGCTATCTTCGCGCGCATTCTCCGCACAGAGGCTACCCACATAGGCTATCCCGCCACCTTTTCCATTTACGACACCGACGACACGACCAGCCTGCTGCGCAGTATCATCAAGGAAATGAGCCTCGACCCGCAGCAGTATAACCCCAATGCCATCCGCTCGCGCATCTCCTTAGTCAAGAGTAACCTCATTACGCCGCAGCTCTACCGGGCCAACGAAAACCTGAGAGAGGAAGACATCAAAGCCAAGCGCCCCTACGTAGCCGACATCTACGAGCAGTACGTTGCCCGTTGCAAAAGGGCCGGCGCCATGGACTTCGATGACTTGCTCCTGCAGATGCACCACCTGCTGCGCCACCACCCTGACACCGCTCAGAAGTATCGAGAGCGCTTCCGATACCTACACGTGGATGAATTTCAGGATACCAATTTCCTCCAGTACGCTATTTTGCATTTGCTGGCTAAATATCCAAATAGCCCAGAAAACATCTTCGCGGTGGGCGATGATGCACAAAGTATCTACGCCTTTCGCGGCGCTACTATTGATAATATTCTCGACTTCAGCAGGGATTTTCCACAACTCCAAACCTTCAAACTGGAACAGAATTACCGCAGCACATACCATATCATCGCGGCAGCTAACGAGCTCATCACTCACAACCAGCGTCAGCTGAAAAAAACTATTTGGACAAGCCGAACCGACAGCCACAAAATTCGCCTACTGCGCTGCCTGACTGACGACGACGAAGCGCGCCGCGTGGCTGATCTCATCCTCGAGCAGAAAAACCGCTTCCACCTCCGCAATGGCGACATTGCTATACTCTACCGAACCAATGCTCAAAGCCGCAAGTTTGAAGAGCATCTGCGCCGCCAAAACCTGCCCTACCGCGTCTTTGGGGGCCTGTCGTTCTATCAGCGTAAAGAAGTGAAAGACCTGCTGGCCTACCTTCGCTTGGTCGTCAACCCTTACGATGAGGAGGCGCTGGTGCGCATTATCAACTATCCAACGCGCGGCATCAGCGATGCTACCGTAGACAAAATTCGCCAGCATGCCGCGGCCCAAGGTCTGCCGCTCTGGCAAGCCATGCTGACGGCAGACCTACACGAACGCGCGCGCAAGGCTGTGCTCCAGTTCAGGGCCATGGTAGAAGAATGGCAACGACGCGCACAAGTGGAAACGGCTTACCAAATCGCCTCAGATATCTATCGCCAGTCGGGCTTGCTGGCAACCCTCAAAAGCGACATTGGCCATGAAGAAGGCCTGGGAAGATTAGAGAACGCCAACGCCGTTCTAGATGCTATCAGCGAATTCTGCCACCACACACAGGAACTCCCTCTCGACGATAACGATACCGACGAAGCCTCTCGAGATACCTCTTTGGCAGCGTACCTCCAGACCGTCAGCCTGCTGACCGACGCAGACTTGGCTGATGATAGCCCGGATTACATCACGCTCATGAGTGCCCATGCAGCTAAAGGACTTGAGTTTCGCAGCGTCTTCATCACCGGTCTGGAGGAAACCCTTTTTCCCTCCTATTTCGCCTTGGAAAACCCAGGTGGCCTAGACGAAGAACGACGCCTGTTCTACGTGGCTATTACGCGAGCGAAAGAACTACTCACGCTATCCTATGCCTCAGTGCGCTATCGGAATGGCCAACTGCGCGAAAGCACTTACTCCCGTTTTCTGAACGAAATCAGTCGCGAGCATTACGAGAACCTGGGAGGCATCGGCTCCAGGCGCAGCGCACCAGAGCCTGCGCGCGCCAGTGTTTCGGGCAATTTCAGCCGTCCCACTACCCAGAAGACTACTCCAGCACCCGAGCCGCCCAGCAACTTCACACCTTCTCCGCCGGATGCCATCGTGCCCGGGGCGCGAGTATTTCACCTCAAGTTCGGTGAAGGCATCGTCAAGAGCGTAGATGGCGCCCGCGAAAATCGCGTAGCCACCATAGCCTTCCACAATGATGACGTGCCCGAGCGCCGCTTGGTGTTGCGCTTTGCCAAATTGATGGCCCTACAATCTTGACACCCAGCAGGATGTGCCTAATTGCGCCAAAGCGCTTCTATGACTTTACCTGTACACCCGTTAGGTCGCATGATGCGCAAAAGCGCCGCTAAAGTGGGGGCAATGTCCGTTATGTTTACCTGTTCTTGGGTCTGACCTGCCTTTACCCTCCAGCCGTACCAAATCAGCGGAACATGCGTGTCATAAGGATAGGGGGAACCATGAGTAGTGCCCCCGTCTTTGAAATTCTTATCATCAGAATGCCAAGCCGGCTCAAGCAGATACAGCATATCGCCCGAGCGCTTGGGGTGCAAGCCACGGCGGATCTCAGCAATGAAAGGATACTCTGCAGGCAGCCGCATCGCCTCCTCCATGGTGAACACATCGTAAACACCCGGTTGGCTGCGCAGATAAGCCTTTATGTCTGCTATCATTTCATCCGCGGCGTGCTTGTGCAGTCTCATCAGGGTGTCATTTAGCCATATCTGCTGGTTGCGCACATCCAACACCAGACTATCCTTAACGGGTAACCCAAAGCGACTGCTGAGAATGCGGTTAAGCGTGTCTTTCAGCTGGCTTTCGGGAAACACTCCTGCAGGCGCTCCCAGCGATCTCAAGTGTCTGGGCGTTTCTGCTGCACCGTGGTCTGCCGTCAGGAAGACCAGCACGTTTTGTTGGCCAAAGCGCTCGTCAAGAAACTTCAGCAAACGCGCTATCTCCAGATCGAGCCGCAGGTACATGTCTTGCACCTCCTCGGCGTGTATGCCAAATTGGTGGCCACAATAGTCGGGCGATGAAAAACTGATACAAAGCATATCAGGATACTCTCCTCGCCCAAGCTCCATCTTTTCAATGGCCTCCAAGGCAAAGTCTATCGTAAGGGTGTTGCCCTCTGGAATAAATCGAATGAGGCCGTAGCCATACTGCCGATAGAAACTATCTCGCCAAAACTGCATATTGTACGGAAACTGCAGCGGAGAGACTAAGGACATAGGCCTGTAGTCTCCTTTTTTATACTGATACCAGTCTTCAAAACTCTCGCGATATTGTCCTTTTTTGAGTTTGTCCCATACGCCGCCTAAATAGTGGCGAGCCTTGTTCTGCTGATTGAAAGCCTTCACCCAGTCGGGCAGAGACAGACTATCCGGATAATAAGAAGAGGTAATCCAGTGGCCCGTCGTGTCATCAAACCAATAGCAGGCATTGGGAAAGTGGCCAGCGGGCAAAATGCTGCCGCGGTCTTTCAGGCAGATGCCTACCACCTTGGATTGCATGGCAGTTGCCAAGCGCAGTTCGTCCGTAATAGTGCTACTCAGCAACACCCTTGGCGAGTGCATACCGACCCTGTTCTTACTCCGCCCCGTTACACCGACATAGTACACCGCAGTATCCCTCGTAACGTAGCGCTTACCCCACCCGCGCTCATACCATTCGTTGGCCACGATGCCATTGAGCGAGGGCGTCGTGCCTGTGTAAATAGCCGCATGGCCCGGCCCCGTGTAAGTGGGCATATAATTGTAGAGTGTGTTTTCACAAGAAAAGCCCTCGCGCAACAAGCGCTTGAAGCCATTAGGGCCGTAGGAGGAATAGTAGCGATAGAGGTAGTCGTAGCGCATCTGATCCACTACAATGCCTACAATCAGGCGAGGCCGATCGAGTACCTCCTGGGCACCCAAGTGCCATCCCACCGTACAGAGCAAAACCGCGTACAGCCAACGTTTTTCCATAGTTATGTTTGATTTGATAGAAGACAAAGGTAAGGTCGGTGCTGAAGACTCAGGTTAAACCTTCATTAAAGGGGATTATGTAAAAAATGGAACAACCTCTCTCCACAAATACCGCCTTTTTGGCCCCATTTTTTGGGAAAAACGGCTGCCGGCTTTAGCGCAACTACCGCAGATAGCCCGGCGGGTGGAGCTCCTGCTTGGCCCTAAGCATGTTTGCGCTCCGCTTTTGGGCTTAATAATGGCGAAACGCGGTGGCCTCGTGTGGCCACCACTGTAAGCGCTTAGACGCCAAGGTGCGCCATTAGCCGAGGCCGCAAGCGGGACGGGCACAAAAAGCCCCAAAAAGAGACCACACGGTAGCCTACGTGTATCAGGGCTAAGCAGAAGACCCCAAGGCCATTTTTTTCCCAAAAAAGCAGCTGCCTTGGAGGCTTTTGACTTTTTGCACACAACCTCTTGAGTACTGCAGGACTTACTTCTCCTTTTGCAGTGCCCTTACCTCCTCTTCGCTAAGGCCTGTTGTTCGGGCAATCTCGTCAATGGATAGACCCTGTTTTAGCAGGGTGCGCGCCAATGCTATCTGAAATCTGTAAGCACTCAGGCGGGCTTCCTCTTTTTCTTTTCGAGCCTCTTCTTCGCG
>FWWM01001356.1_pt1 | contig 39636 bp, 36 predicted proteins | sample 2228351 | NCBI WGS metagenome assembly FWWM01 (sample SAMEA103939774, study PRJEB20133) | metagenome
CATCAAGGCCCTCAGCGGGCAGCAGATCGGCAGCAGCACCCCCATCCGCCGCGTGGTGATCGACTCGCGCGAGGCCGGGCCGGATGCACTGTTTGTGGCCCTGCCCGGCGAGCACGCTGACGGGCATGACTACGTCGCCGATGCGCTGGCACGCGGCGCGCGTGCGGCGCTGGTCAGCCGCCGCCTTGACCTTGACGCGGCGGTGATCTATGTGGCCGGGATGGCCACCATCCCGCTGACGGTGCCGCGCGGGCCAGTGCTGCTGCTCGTCGATGATACGCTGGCGGCTTTCCAGCGGACCGCACGAGCCTGGTTCGCCGAGTGGGCGGCGCTGCCGGGCCGGTCGGCGATTGGCATCACCGGCAGCGTGGGCAAGACCACCACTAAAGAGGCACTGGCCGCCCTGCTCGCCGAGCGGTATATCACGCTTAAGAACGAGGCCAGCTACAACAACGAGATCGGCCTGCCGCTGACCGTGCTCAGCCTGAGCAGGAGCCATGAGCGCGCTGTGCTGGAGATGGGCTTCTACGTGCCCGGCGAGATCGCGCTGCTGTGCAGCATCGCTCCGCCGCGCGTCGGCGTGGTGACCATGATCGCGCCGGTGCACCTGGAGCGCGCCGGCTCGATGCAGGCCATTGTCAACGGCAAGGCCGAGCTGGTAGAGGCCCTGCCCTCCGACGGCGTGGCCGTGCTCAACGCCGATGACCCGCTGGTCATGTCGATGGCAAAACGCACGCAGGCCCGCGTGGTCACCTTCGGCCTCAGGCGTCGCGCTAACCTGCACGCCAGCGAGGTCACCGGGCTGGGGCTGGATGGTGTGCGCTTCAGGCTGCACTATGCCGGCGAGAGCCGTGTGATCACGCTGCCCATGCCGGGCCGCCACAACGTGATGACGGCGCTGGCCGCGGCGGCGGTCGGCTTCGTCGAGGGCCTGACGTGGGACGAGATCGTCCGAGGGCTGGAGAAACCGCGCCCCCAGATCCGGCTGGTGCCGGTGGAGGGGCCGCGCGGCTCCACCATCCTCGACGACACCTACAACGCCAGCCCGCACTCGGTTATCGCTGCGCTCGATCTGCTGCACGAGCTGCCGGGCCGCCACATCGCCGTGCTGGGCGATATGCTGGAGCTGGGCAGCTACGAGGCTGAGGGGCATCACTGGGTGGGCGAGCACGCCGCCCGCACCGCCGAGGTGCTGGTGACGGTTGGCCCGCGCGGGGCGCTGATCGCTGAGGCGGCGCGTAAGGCCGGGTTAAAAGACGTGATGAGGTTTGACGACGCGGAGCAGGCCGCCGCACACGTCCGCGCCCTGCTGGGCCCCGGTGACCGGGTGCTGGTCAAGGGGTCACGTGCGGTGGGGATGGAGCGCGTGGTGCGGCTGCTGCTGGCCGAGCAGCCTGCCAGCACCTCCCCCGGTGGCCCAACGACAGGCACGCACACATCCGATGGGCGCAGCTAGAGCCTGCTATGAAAGCTGCCAGAATCCGCACCGTTGACCTCGCCCCTGCCCCCTTTGCGGGTGAGGCGTCCGTTAGGTCTGGATTGGCCTTCACCACGATCATCACACGCTCCAACGCGGCGCTGAAAGGACATCGCACATGAGGGAGACGGCATTCGCGCTGACGGTGGGATCGTTCACCTTCCTGATCACCGTGATCTGGGGGGGGCCGTTCATCGAGGTGCTGCGCCGCCTGGGGGTGGGCAAGCAGATCAGAGCCGACATCGCCGACGTGCACAGCGCTAAGATCGGCACGCCTACAATGGGTGGGTTGCTGATCCTGATCCCGGTGGTGATGGTAACCCTGGGCCTGAACATCGCCAACCTGGTGGTGCCCAACGTCACGGGGCGCTCGATCCTGGTGCCGCTGGCCGTGATGGTATACTTCGGCGGGCTGGGCGCGCTCGACGACTGGGAGGGCATCCAGGGGCTGCGTGCCGTGGGCGAGGGGTTGCCGGCGCGCGTCAAGTTTGGCCTGCAACTCATCGGCGCGCTGGGCGTGGCCCTGGTGCTGTATTACGGCCTGGATGTGCACTCGGTGGCCATCCCCGGCTTCCCCTTCCGCTTCGACCTGAAGCTGCTGTACCTGCCGATCGCGATGTTCGTGATCGTGGGCTTCTCAAACGCGATCAACCTGACCGACGGGCTGGATGGACTGGCGGGCATCATCACGGCCAGCGCGTTCGCGGCCTATGGCGTGATCGCGCTGCTGCAGGGCCAGGTGTACCTGGTGCAGTTCTGCTTCACGGTGGTGGGGGCCTGCTTTGCCTTCCTGTGGTTCAACGCGCATCCCGCGCAGCTGTTCATGGGCGATACGGGATCGCTGGCGCTGGGGGCCACGCTGGGCACCGTGGCGCTGATGACGGGGCAGTGGCTGGTGCTGCCGATCATCGCGCTCATCCCGGTGGCGGAGGTACTGTCGGTGATCCTGCAGGTGATCTCCTCGCAGCTCAGCCGCCGCTTCCTGGGCCGCGATATCCGGCCCTTCCTGCGCACGCCGATCCACCACCACTTCGAGAAGCTGGGCTGGAGCGAGACGCAGATTGTGCAGCGCTTCTGGCTGATCGCGATCCTGGCAAGCCTGTTCGGTGTGGCGCTGGTGCTGCTGTAGCGGCCTCTGAGAGGGCAAAACCGCCCTCCTCGGCGCCCATCTCATCGTCACAAATCGGCGCAGGCGCCGATCGCGCCGATCTTACCCCTGTAAGAGAGGCAGATGGCTCACCGCAGGCCGGGCAAGGGATGACAGAGGCGCGTCCCTACGCCGACAGCACCTGCGCCAGCTCCACCAGCCCCATGTCGATCGGCTTCTTCTTGCCCACCACCTCGTCAAGCGGGGTGGTGGTCGTCTCGCCCTTGATGTGCCCCACCAGCAGCCCGAAGTTCCCCTGGGCGATCTGCTCAACCGCTGCCGCCCCCAGCCGGGTCGCCAGCGTGCGGTCGAACGCGCCGGGCGTGCCGCCGCGCTGCAGGTGCCCCAGGATGGTGGCCCGCAGGTCGAACCCCAGGCGCGCCTCGTGCTTTTTGAAATACTCGATCAGCGCGGTGGCGTTGTAATTGGCGCCCTCGGCCACCACGATCAGCGCGTGGCGCTTGCCGCGCTCGTAGGCCTTCTCGATCTCCTTGGCCAGGTTCTCCGGGTCAAACGGCACTTCCGGGATGCAGACGGCCTCCGCACCGCCCGCGATGCCCGCCATCAGCGCCAGGTAGCCGCTGTCGCGCCCCATCACCTCAACCAGGAACGCGCGCTCGTGTGAGGAGGCCGTCACCTTCAGCATGTCGATGCATTGCAGGGCCACGTTGAGCGCGGTATCGACCCCGATCGTGATGTCCGAGCCGTACAGGTCATTGTCGATGGTGGAGGCCACACCGACTACCGGCACGCCCATCTGATGCAGGGCATGGCTGCCGGTCTGTGAGCCGTTGCCACCGATCACCACCAGCGCATCGATGCCATGCTGGTTGAGGTAGCGCACGCCCTTCTTGCGCCCTTCCTCCTCCTTGAATTCCGGGCAGCGCGCGCTGCCCAGCATCGTACCACCCTGCTGGATGATGCCGCCCACATCGCGAACCGTCAGCGGGCGGATGTTGTTGGTGATCAGGCCCTCGTAGCCATCATAGATGCCGTAAACGTCCCAGCCTTTGTACAGCGCCGTGCGCGTCACCGCGCGGATGGCCGCGTTCATGCCCGGCGCGTCGCCGCCGCTGGTCAGGACGCCGATGCTTCTGATCCTGGTATTCACCGTTCATTCTCCTCAGATAACCAGAGCTGTCAGGCGCATCCCAACAGCCCGGCAGGATGACCAGCCGGGCGAGGGATGATGCCCCTATTGTAACTCAACAATGTTGTGAGCGTGTTAATCGATCCGGCGGGCCTGCGCCATCAGCTCACGCGCGCCGGTATCCACAAAGCCGACCTTCTCGGCCAGCGCCAGCGACGCCTTGTCAGTGAGCGCCGCGTTATACAGCGGCGTGACGCCCAGCTTGAGCAGGTCGGCGACTACTGCGTTGACCAGCGACCGCCCCAGCCCCTGCCGCTGGTGGTCGGTGCTGACCTGCACGTAGACCTCGGCGAAGATGGGCGAGCGCCAGTTGACGCCTGCCGCGGCTACCACCTCATCGCCGCGCCGAATTTCCGCGCGCGGGTTCCCGCCCCGGTCGCGCGTGCGGATCACCAGCGCGTTGATCTCCGGCTGGAAGCGGGCGGGGTCGAGCCGCATGACGCGGTTGAGCACCGGGTCGCTGAGCTCCAGGTGCCCCTTCAGCCGCTCGACCAGCGGCTCAGGCACCACCAGCAGATAGGGCCGGTTGGGGGCCAGCGCCTCGCGGATCAGCGGGGCCTCGGCGCCGACGCCGCGCAGGCGCAGCGTGACCAGCGGGCGGAACAGGTCAATGCCCGTCTGACAGCAGACCAGGAAGCCATCGAGCACGCCATCGCCGCTGCGATGCACCGTCAGCGTGGTGCGCTTCGGGTCATGATGCAGCGTGTAGTAGCTGGCCAGCCCGTCAGCGGCGTCGAACTCGTTGAGCAGGTCGCGGGCCACATCGCGCCAGTACTGCAGGGTGGCCTGGGTGGATTGGATCGTCATAGGCGGATCGCCAGTCTTCATGTGATATCCGGGCGTGCCTGCGGCACAGTCAAATGATTATAAGATGCGCCCCCGGCGGAGACAAATTAACCGGCGGGGCGGGCCCCCACGCAGCAGCGGGGCGGAGGGACTCGCTCCCCCCGCCCCGCACGGCTTATCTCCCTATGCGGTTATCTGCCAGGCGCGATCGGTTACTCGGAGCAGTGCCCGGGGCCGATCAGGCCGTTGTTATACCGGTCAAGGATGCCGGCGTAGTACAGCGCATCGCTGCGCACCGTGCGAGACAGTTTGCTTGTCGGTGTGTAGGTGCTGAAGAAGGTCGTGGCCCAGTTCAACGCCGCCTGGGCAGCGGCTGGATCCGCACCGTTCAGCACATTCAGCTTTGCCGCGATGTAAGCATGCGCCAGGATGTAGTAGGCATTGCCGCCCGTCGGTGGCGTCCACAGCACACTGTAGTAGCTCTGCCCGCTCAGGAAGAACAGGGTATCCGCGCCGGTGGGCAGCTGCGCCCACGTGTCATCGTAGGGCGCCGGGCCGTACTCGGAGTGCGTCTTCCAGTAGCCGGGCGTCAGCGTGCAGCCGCCAGCGCACGGCACATCGACGGTCACCGTCCAGCTGTCGCTGCCGGTTGTGCCGGTGTCGTTGGTCACGAACGAGGCGACGTTGACGAAGGTGTACTCACCGCACACATCGTACGGGCCCACGTACAGGCTGTAGGTGAAGGTCTTGGGCACGTCATTCGCGCAGACCGTCCCCAGAGGGCCGAACTGGTCGTCGGTCACGTCGATGCACTCATCGACCTCGGTCGTCGGGTCGCCGAAGGTCACGTCCGCCGAGCCGGAGAAGTCGGTGGTGCCGCTGGCCGTCGCGCTGCCGTCTGAGGCATAGGCATAGTTCTGCAGCGTGGCCGTCGCGGTGTTGGTGCGGTTGGAGCCATCTGGCAGATCGGCGCTGTAGGTGCAGGTCAGCGTGCCACCCGCTGGCACGGTCAGCGACGGGCAGCTCACCGTCGCTGCGATGTCCGGTGAAACCAGATCACTGACACCTGTGAGCGTGGCCGCCATCGGCGCCGGGTTGCTGACCTCGATTTTCCCGTTCACCATCCAGGCGCTGTCGGTGTAAGTGGCATCCACCACTACCGTGTAGTTCACCGGGAACTGCTGGCCGATCGAGAGCGTCAGCGCGGTCTGGTCGCCGGTCTTGTCGATGGTCCAGCTCCAGGTGCGGGTGAAGTCCTCGTCGGTGGTCTTGGTCACGCCCAGCGCATAGCAATTGACGGTCACCGAGGCGTCGTCAAACTGCCCGGTCTCCCGGATGGTGGCGGTGTTGTCATGCGTGCCCTCATCAGCATCGCAGGTGAAGGTACGGGTGTAGCCGACGCTGCCGCTGTCGCTGAACTCCCATGACCCGCCGTTGCTGTCATCGACGTTGATCGTCGGGTAGCCAACTTCGGTCACCACTGCGCTTCCAAAGTCGATCGCGGCCGTGCCGCTGCCGCCGCCCACCTTGCTGGCAGCAGCAGTGGTGACGGTGGCTGTGTTGGTAGCGCCAAAGGTGTTCGTGGCCAGCGGGCCAGCCGAGTAGGTGCACTCAAGCGTGGCCAGCGGCGCCACCGTCATGGCCGGGCAGCTCACGGTGGCGGCCACACCGCCTGCATCATCAACTACCGAGGCGATGTACGCCGTGTTAGTGGGGTCCGGGTTGTAGATCCAGATCGACCCGTTCACGGCGAAGTCGCTGTCCGTGACAGTCCTGGTGACCGCGATGGTGTACTGCGACGTGCCGCTGTCGCCCGTGAACAGGGCCCATGTATCGGGCGTCACCGACTTGTCGATATCCCACGTGTAAGTGCGAGTGAAGGATGTGTGCGCGTCCTTCGTCACCCCGACCTCGTAGTCGTAGCAAAACTCGATGTGGCTGATACCGTAGGGCTTGTTATTGCCGGGGTTAATCGGCGCATTAAGCACGGTGTCGGCAAACGACTCCGCGGGTGGCTGGTATACATACACGTTGGCATTGGGCCCGCCCTTGACAATCACGGCGTCGATGCCCAGCGTGGAGGTCCAGTCGAAGTAAGTCCCAACGCTGGTGATCGTGACCGTGTTCACGCCATCCGGGAAGGTGTATGTCCCTGATGGCGGCGGCTCCGGCTGCGGCTTGAAGCCGTAGACATAGCCCAGACCAACGCAGGTCGGGTTACCTGAAACCACGGTCGGGGTGACGCTGGCGGCAGAGGCACCCGGCACCAGTACAGCCACCACAACGATCACAACCAGCGGGATCGCAGCCAATACAAGCAGTTTCTTCATTTACTCCCCCCTGTCCTTTGTGGGATGGTTTAAGGTGTGTCTATCCAGAAAATCCTGTGCGCCCCTGTCACAGGGCTGCAGAGCCAGATGCGTGTATCTGTACCAGGCACCTCCTTATCACCTACAGGCCAGCGGGGATGGCCCCATGTCGTCACGGCGCGCCGCAGCAGCGCCAGCACTACAAAAGGATGAGTTGAAAAAGCTCCATAACCCGGCAGGGGAGGCCGGCACGACCCGATAAATTGTAAGAAGAACGATTCACTTACAGCTTAGGGAAAAAACGCTCAAGGAGTCAATAGGCCGCAGTTCTAAATCTCAAGCTTTTACGCTTTTTTATCTTTGCCGATCCGCCCGGCCCCATCACGCGCTGAGGCCCCTCACAGGAGGGGCCCCGGCACACGACTTTGAGGAGAGGGTTACGATGGCAGGAACCCGCCCTTAGCTCGCCGGTTTAGGGGAACAGGCCGCGCGTCAGCATGGCCTCAGCCACGCGGTCGATGGCGACCACGAAGGCCGCCTCACGCACCCCGATGCGGTGATCCTGGGCCACCTGCCACACCGTCTCAAAGGCCTCGGTCATGGTGTTCGTCAGGCGGCGGCGCACCGTCTCCAGCTCCCAGTGGTCGAAGTTGAGGTTCTGCACCCACTCAAAGTACGACACCGTCACCCCGCCGGAGTTCGCCAGGATGTCGGGGATGGCCACGATCCCCCGGTCGGTGAGGATCTGGTCGCCCTCCACGGTGGTGGGGCCGTTGGCGCCCTCGGCGATCAGCTTCGCGCGGATGCGTGAAGCGTTGCGCTCGGTGATCTGGCCCTCCAGCGCACACGGGGCCAGCAGGTCGACGTCCATCTCCAGCAGCTCTTCGTTGGTGATCCTGTCGACCCCGTAGGCCTCGGCGTAGCCCTCCAGCAGGCCGCCGTGCCTGTGCGTCCAGTCCATCAGCGTAGCCACGTCCAGCCCCTTCGGGTTGTAATACCCGCCGGTGATATCGCTGACGGCGATGATCTTCATGCGATACTCATCGGCCAGTATCCGGGCGGCATAGCTGCCCACCTTGCCAAAGCCCTGGATGGCCACCGTGGCGCCCTCAACCGGCAGGTCCATCTTCTGCATGGCCAGAACTGCGGTGATGGCCAGGCCGCGGCTGGTCGCCTCCGAGCGCCCCAGTGAGCCGCCCAGGCCGATCGGCTTGCCGGTCACCACCGCGGGGTCAGCGATGTTGCCGCTGAGCATGGTGACCGTATCGTTGTACCAGGCCATGATCTGCGCGTCGGTGTCCACGTCCGGCGCGGGGATGTCGCGGCGCGAGCCGGTGACGATCATGATGCTGGCCGCATAGCGACGCGTCAGGCGCTCCAGTTCCCCGCGCGACAGGCTGCGGATATCGACCTCAACGCCGCCCTTGCCACCGCCAAAGGGGATACCTGCCACGCTGCACTTCCACGTCATCAGGGTGGCCAGGGCCTGCACCTCATCCATTGTCACCTTGGTATGGTAGCGGATGCCGCCCTTGGCTGGCCCGCGTGCCGTCGAGTGCTGGACACGGTAGCCACGGAATACGCGGATCGAGCCGTCGTCCATGCGCACCGGCAGCGACACCTCCAGCTTGCGCTCTGGCCTGCGCAGCCACTCACGCATGCCGTCGTCCAGGCCCAGCCGTGCGACGGCCTTATCAAGCTGGTAGTCCGCCATGGCCAGCATGGGATCGGTGTAACCCGTTGTCATAGCTGCCATTTGTTTTGTGTGCTTCCTTTCAAAATGAGGGTTTTGTTAAAAGCGGTGTGCACCTCACACGCGCATCACAGACAATGGTGTAGTGGTGGACTCACTCTCATTATATAAGAGGGGCTGTTTCCCGTCACTGACGGTTATCCTTTGTCGGGGTGATGAAATATACAGGATCAACAGGGGGCAGGGTGAGGGAGTCATCTCCGCCCGGCTGTGTCAGCTCGCCGGGCAGGGGCCCGGAGGGTCGATTCAGGGGCAGTCCCCCGGTGACTGCCCCTGCCGAAAATCGTGCCGCGGCCCGTCAGCGGCTGGAACGGCCCGCCCCGGCGCCACCGCCGCCCCACACCGCCCCCAGGCCGAGCAGGAAGCCCAGGTTGTACCACCCCCCGTTATTGTAGACCTCGTAGATGCCTACGTTCCTGTTAAACAGAGAGACCACAAACGTGATGGGGGCGATGATGCCATGCCACAGCCCCAGCCAGAACCCGGCGACCTCTCCCTCCTCATTGGGCATGTCCTCCAGGGCGTTGGCCTGAGCCGCACAGCCAGCCAGCAGCAGGGCGGTCAGCAGTACTGCCAGCAGAAGCAGTCCGTGTTTCATTGTCGTCTTTCCTTCGCTAAACAGAGGATAAATCGAATCCTTTACGCAGAAGCCGGGGCGGATGTTGCACAGGGGCAACCCGCCGATCCACGGCGAGCATAGGCCTGCCCACTGTGGATGACACTCAATCACCCCCCGCCGGGGTCCCCACAAACCGGCGGCTTGCCGGGTCAGGGGACTCCCCGCCCATCTAGCATTACACAATCATTATACATAATATATACATAAATTTTGCAAAACCCTTGACAGCGCCTTCTCCACTCGTTATCATCCACTTTGTGTGTTGGAACCAGGGATTGTGGCGGTAGCTGATGGGTGTGATGGTAGCCCCGGTGTAGTGGTAGTGCGTAGCGATTTTTGCGAGGTACAGCACGCAATCTCTCTGATGGTAGTGGTTTAGTGGTAGCAGTGTAACAGTAAGTGAGTGGGGTGGTAGTTTGAGAAGTCACGGTTCGCAGTCAGGCAGTAGCGTAACGTCCGGTTAGTCTTTCCAATGGTATGAGGAGAAGGAACACAATGAAGGCCCGTCGTATTTTCCCGTTTGCAGTTTTGCTGGTGATCTTCTCGCTGGTGCTGGCAGCCTGTGCCCCGGCAGCGGTCGAGGAGCCCACCCCGGAGCCCACCTCCACCCCGAGGCCGCAGCCCACTCCGGAGCCGACCGCTGAGCCGCTGCCCAGCATCGCCGAGATCGCCGCCGGTGACGAGAACTTCTCCACGCTGGTGGCCGCACTGAGCGCCGCCGGCCTGGTCGAGACCTTCGCCGGTGAGGGTGAGTTCACCGTCTTCGCGCCCACCAACGCCGCCTTCGAGGCCGCGTTCGCCGCGCTGGGCATCAGCGCCGAGGACCTGCTGGCCGACACCGAGCTGCTGACCAGCATCCTGACCTACCATGTGGTCGAGGGCAAGCTGATGGCCGCCGACGTGCTGGAGCAGAACCTGCTCTTCACACTGAACGGCGCCCCGGCCCTGGTTTACGCCAGCGATGAGGGTGCGTTCATCCAGGGTGCGCCCATCAGCGCTACCGACATCGAGGCCAGCAATGGTGTGATCCATGTCATCGACGCGGTCATCCTGCCCCCGGCCTACGAGACCGAGGCAACCGCCGACATCGTTGACACCGCGGTTGAGAATGGCAGCTTCACCGTCCTGGCCGCCGCCCTTGAGGCCACCGGCCTGCTCGAGGCGATGAAGACCCGGGGCCCCTGGACCGTCTTCGCCCCGACTGACGCCGCCTTCGAGGCCCTGCTGAGTGACCTGGGCGTGACCGCCGAGGAGCTGCTGGCCCGCGAGGACCTGGCCGAAATTCTGCTCTACCATGTGACGGTGGGCGCGTACCGCTCCGCCGACGTGGTGGCCGCTGAGGCCCTGTGGATGGCCAACGGCCAGCCCGCCGCCATCGACGCCGAGGCGCTGACCATCGCCGGTGTGGCGCTCAACGCCGGCCTGCTCGATATCGAGACCAGCAACGGCATCATCCACGTGATCGACTACGTGATGCTGCCCCCGGCGGAATAATCGCCGCCGCTCACTGAACGCAGCGCGGGGCCGGTTCTACAACCGGCCCCGTTTTTGTTGAACTTGCAGGGGCGCCCCCAAGACCTCACCCCATCTTCGCGGTGAGGGGGAAATCCAGGTACAGGGCGCAGCAGCGCAGAAGACGGCGTGGCGGGTGTTGCGGTTGCGGGTTACCCTGCTGAGGTCACTCCCGCTCACCCCCGCTGGTGGTCAGCTCGGCCACTGCGCCCTGATCGGGCGCCGAGGCCACCACGCGCGGCCCGCGTGACCGCTGGCGGGCCAGCACAACCATCAGCCCGGCGGCGGCCAGGAACAGCGGGATGGCCACCACCAGCGCCGGATGCATCCAGCCCATCACGCCCAGATAGATGATCAGCGGGATCAGCGCACCAGGCACAAACAGTCCCGCCAGCGCACGCCAGGTCCAGCCCTGGTCCCACGTGGAGAAGGTGGCTGCCAGCGCCCCCAGCGCGCCAAACAGCAGTGCCAGTGCCAGCGCCGTATGCACCAGCCCCTCCGAGGTGAAGAAGATCATCACCGAGATCAGCCCGCCCGCCAGCAGCAGATAGAGCAACCCCAGCTGCCAGTTGATGTGCGGCAGCGTGAAGCCCCGGCGCCGCCGCCGAGGGCGCTGCTCCCCCGTCCACACACTCACTGAGATCAACGGCACGGCCAGATCGCGCAGGCGCGAGAGCAAGCCATACAGCGCCGCCTGGTCGGGCACGGCCACACGCAGGATCGTCTCTCCCACCTCATCGCTGGTGATGGTCACGCCGTCGTACCATTCGGCCCAGTAGGCGCTGTCCAGCCGCCCCCGCACGCGGATCTCATACACCGGGGCCTGCCGCGTGGCCAGCTCAGCCCGCCGGGCGGGATCGTCCTTCGCCATCCTTCACCGCCCCTTAGATGTTGACCAGCTTACCGGCACGCAGGGCGGCCCGCGCCTGCGCCTCGGCCAGCCGCTGCGCGCTCTCATCGGTAAGCTGCGCGATGCGCCGCATCATGCGCTCGGTCACCCGACGCACCAGGTCGCGGTCCTCCGCGTTGCCATCGAAATACATCGGCTCGCCCACCGTCATCGCATAGCGCCCGCGGAAATACCACGTGCCCAGCGCCGGATCGCCGTCCACTTCGGTGGGGACCAGCCGGATATTCTCACGTTCCACGTGCACCCCGATCGGGATGATCGGCGCGCCAGTCAGCAGGGCCAGACGGGCCGCGCCGGTGCGCGCCTTCTGGAACCCGCCGTCCAGCGGGCTGATCGCCCCCTCCGGGAAGATCGCCACACTGCGACCGTTCTCAAGCAGCCGCCGGCCTGCATCAAAGGCAGCACGACCGTTCTCAGGGACCACCGGCACGTGCCCGGCCCACTTCAGATAGCGCCCGAACAGCGGCACACGGAACATCAGCTCCTCGATCAGGATGGCGAATGGCTCACCGGTGATGGTGAGCAGCAGGAAGGGGTCGGTGGTGGTGGGGTGATTGGGTGCGATGATCTTGGGGCCGGGCGGCAGGGGCACATGGCGCAGCACGTCCATGCGGAACATCAGCTTCGCATACAACCCCACAGCCAGCTTCCCAAAACGGTTGATCGCAGCTTCAAACATTGTACTTAATTCCTCCAGCACGGTCTATCTTGATTCAGCCGGATCGTGGTATGCCCTGTAACAACACCCTGAGGGCCATCCGGTCACGGCAAAACTGGCTTAAGCATCCCATAAAAAAGGGGCGGCGTCATGGGCCAAAAGGCACATCTTCAGCCAAAAGGGGGGTGTAGATCGTGAGCAAAGGCACTGGCCGGGCGCGCCCCGCTGCGAGATAATAGGCCGCATCGTTCGGGATCGATTACCCTACCAGAGGCATCCATCTGATGAAGATCGCATTCTACGGCGACAGCCTGACCCAGGCAGTACCAGGGGTCTCCTACGTCAACCTGCTGAGAGCCCAGCTCCCGGAGCACACCCTGATCAACTACGGGCTGGCCGGTGATACCGCTCTCAGCCTTTATCGGCGCATCCGGCGTCTCAAACTGGCCAGGCCGATAGACCTGGCTTTTCTGTGGATCGGCGTCAACGACATCCTGGTGAACATCTCGCCTATCTCGCCGATCATCAAGCGGCTGGTCGGCCAGCCCTGGGCGCGCAGCCCCGAGGAGTTCCGCGAGCACTACCGCGACCTGCTGGACCTGCTGACCCCGTGCGCGACGCGGCTGGTGGCCGTCTCCCCGCTGTCCATTGGCGAGGAGCCTGACAATCGCTGGAACCGCCGGCTGGGTGAGCTGAATGACATCATCGCCGGGCTGACCGCGGGGTATCCCACCGTCACTTATCTGGACATGCGCCCAGCGTTCTTCGCGCACGTGGGCGAGCGCCCCGTCCCGGCGGAGTTCTATCTCTCGCGCGGCATCCACGCGGTGGTGGCTGACGCGATCATGCTGGTGCGCAGCGAGGATGTGGACCGCGTCTCCCGGCAGCGTGGCCTGCACCTCACCCTTGACGGCGTGCATCTGAACAGCGCCGGGGCGCGGCTGGTGGCTGACCAGATGCTGCAGGTGATCCGGGCGGTAGAAGCGGAAGCGCCGCAGCCCCTCCCTGCCCCATGCACCGGCGAGCCTGCCCGGGGGCGATAAAGCACAGGGGGGCGCGGTAACGTTTTCCACTACACAGCCGCGCCGATCCGTGTTACACTGCCGGGCATGACCTCAGACTCACAACTCATCACTCCCACTGCACGCCGGGCGCTGATCGCCGCCGCCTTTTTGCTGGCGGGCGCGCTGGTGGTGTGGCTCTCCCCCGCCGAGCAGACGCTGGGCGCTGCCGTCAAAGTGGTTTATGTGCATGTAGCCCTCAGCCGTGCCGGAGCTGTAGGCCTGCTGATCGCCGGGCTGCTGGGCCTGGCAACTCTGGTCACGGGCCGCGAAAGGCTGTGGCACTGGACGGCCGTCATCGGCGGGGTGGCGCTGGGCCTATATGCCGCCGGGTTTGCCGTCAGCATCATCGCCCAGGCGGTGAGCTGGGGCGGCATCGCCTGGCGTGAGCCACGCGTCGCCGCTGCGCTGAACGGCCTGGCCGTCGGCGCTATCGCTGTGGTGCTGGCTGGCTGGATCGGACGGCCCCGCATCGGCGGGCTGCTGTATGCCCTGCCAGCCGGCTACATCACCTGGTCGCAGATCACCGCGGCAGACATCCTGCACCCCGGCGACGCGATCAGCACTTCAACCTCGGCAGCTATCCGCTTCACCGGGCTGGCGCTGCTGGCGTTGGCCCTGCTCGCCGGGGCGTGGATCGCCCGGGAGGTGGGCGCCCACCCTCCGGAGACTCAGCCGCGTTTGGATGATTGAGCCTATCCAGTAAGGAGATTGTGCAATCGTGAAACGCACGAACCTGTATGACACACATGTCAGCCTGGGGGGGCGCATGGTGCCCTTCGCCGGGTATGAGATGCCGGTGCAGTACACCAGCCCCCTTGAGGAACACAGGACGGTGCGCCAGATCGCGGGGCTGTTCGACATCGACCACATGGGGCAGTTCGTCGTCTCCGGCGCGGATGCCGAGGTGTTCCTGCAGCACGTCGTCACGCTCGACATCAGCACGCTGGCGGTGCAAGAGGCCGCCTACTCGCTGATGTGCTACGATGACGGCGGCACAGTGGACGACATCTTCATCTACCGCGAGCCGGAGTACTGGTTCGTGGTGGTCAATGCCGCCAACCGCGAGAAGGACCTGGCCTGGATGCAGGCCCACACCACCGGCCTGGCCGTAACGGTTGAGGACATCTCAGACGAGACCTACATGCTGGCCTTCCAGGGGCCGCAGGCGCAGGCTATCCTGCAAACCATCACCGACATCGACCTGAGCAAGATCGCCTTCCACTTCAGCGCGCACGGCAAAGTGGCCGGGGTTGAGTGCTTCATCGGGAACACCGGCTACACGGGCGAGTACGGCTACGAGCTGTTCTTCAACGCCGCCCACGCCGTCAAAGTATGGGAGGCCATCCTGGAGGCGGGCAGGCCGCACGGCGCGCTGCCGATCGGGCTGGCTGCGCGTGACAGCCTGCGCTTCGAGCCGTGCCTGCCGCTGTACGGCCACGAGCTGGGCCCGACGATCTCGCCGCTGGAGGCCGGGCTGGGCTTCGCCGTGCACACCTACAAACATTTCATTGGGCGTGACGCGCTGCTCAAGCAGCGGCTGGAGGGGCCGCCGCGCCGCCTGGCCTGCCTGGAGATGGTCGATAAGGGCGTGCCGCGCGAGCATTACGAGGTGCTTGTCGATGGCCAGCATGGCTTTGTAACCTCCGGCATGTACGCCCCCACCCCTGACGCTTATCTGGCGATGGCGCTCATCCCAAGCGAGAGCTACGCGCCGGGCAAGGAGGTGCAGGTGGTGATCCGCGACAAGCCAAAAACCGCCCGCATCGTCAGGCGTCCGTTCTACATCCCGGCCTACCGCCGGTAGACTCTTCCACTCACCCCTCTCATACCAGAGCAGAAAACACGCGGGCGCTCGCCGTGAGCGCCCGCGCCCTGTTGATCACAGATCGCCGCCCAGCACTTTCGGGCCGGTTGGGCCGGGGCTGCCCCCGGCAGGCTCGATCGTGATGCCAAATGAGGCATACTCCGCCAACGGCCTGCGTCCGGTGACGATCACCTGCGCCCGCCCCGCCGCATCAGGCGAGAACACCGCGCCGCTGTCTCGGCTGCCATCCGTTTCAATCAGCCAGAGCTGATACTGCTGATCGGCTGGCAACGGCGCGAGGCTGCTCACCACCAGCACCCCTTCCGGCTGGTCCGGCGTCAGCACCATTACACCCAGCGCCTCTGGTGCGTCCTCCGTGCCGCTGAGCATGATGGTCATCATCTCCTGCTGCCTCGGATGGGCGACCCGCTGCCACAGAATGACGCCGCTCACCAGCAGCGCCGCGACCAGCGCCACGCCGACGGGCATCCAGAGCGGCACCCGGGCCTGCAGGGCAGCCTGCACCGCCCCCCACCACGAGAGGCGCGGCCCCTCCGGGGGAGCCGTCTGCGCTGCCGCCGGGCGGCCCTCTGCCCCCACGCGAGCCATCAGCCGGGCCTTCAGATAGGTGGGCGGGGCCTGCTGCGGGATCGCGGCGGCAAGCCCGGCTGCCGTCTCTTCATATGCTGCCAGGTCCGACCGGCATGTCGGGCAGACCTCCAGGTGTCTGGCGATGCGTGCCGCCTCTTCCTGATCGAGCAGGTGCAGGGCATAGGCGGGTATCAGCGCGGCGATCTCAGTGTGTTCTGTCATCGGCAGATCGTTCTAACCTCTTGCTCAATAATACGCGCCGGGGCGCAGCCCGGATCTCCTAACTGCTCTGCAGCAGCTGGCGCAGTTTCTCCATCGCCAGCCGGACACGCGTCTTGACCGTGCCCAGCGGCAGCCCCAGCTCAGCGGCGATCTGGCTCTGGCTGTGCCCCCGGAAATAGGCCAGCAGGATCACCTGCCGCTGCTCGTCGGGCAGTTCGGCCAGCGCAGCATGTACCCGCTCGGCCTCAAGCATCCGGTGGGCGGCCTGCTCCGGCGACAGGCCCCCGGACATCAGCATGTGATCCACCTCGCCAAGCGGGGTGCTGCTCCCCTCCGGGCGGACACGCCGGCGGCGCAGCATATCAATGGCGCGGTGACGCGTCATGCTGACCAGCCAGGTGCGCACCTTCGCCTCCCCCGCGTCATACGTCGCAGCCTTCTCCCACACCCGCATGAACACGTCGACCGTGACTTCCTCAGCCCCGCCCTGATCGCCCAGCAGATGTACGGCGATGCTGTATACCAGGCGGTTGTAGCGGTCGTAGAGCACGCTCAGCGCCTGCTCGTCCCGCTGCCCGGCGATGAGGAAGATCAAGGTACTGTCGTCCAGCTGGGTGTGATCCACAGAGTTCTCCAGGGCTGCCCGGATAGTAACGCCCTGCTGCACAGCGCTCAAAGGCCGCTGCCTGGCGCAAAGTGATCTTACCGGGCGGCACGCTCACGATCCAGCCTGACGGCCCCCGCCGAAAAAGCGCCCCCGGCTGGCATCCGCTGGCCGGGGGTGTTTGCTCTGATCGATGCTGGCGGCCCGCCGGTCAGCCCCCGGCCACTGCCGGGATGATCGCCAGCGTGTCGCCGTCGGCCAGCGAATCGTCTTCCCCCGCCATCACATCGTTCACGGCGACGATGGCCTCCAGCTCCCCGGCCACCTCCAGCAGGTCCAGCACGTCGCACACGCGGCTGCCCGCCGGGAGCTCCAGCTCCAGCCGGTCGACGATGCGCCCCTCGCGGTGGCGCAGCACCGAGAACAGCCTCACAGTCACACGGATCGTCGTGCTGCCCGCGTCAGGGCACGTCATAGATGCTGTCCAGCTCCTGGCTGTCCACGTCGAACACCGCACCGGTCGGCGGCAACGCCTCGCGCGTCATCCACTCCGGGATGCGGTCGTCGGCAGCGGTGAACCCGGCCCGTCGGTTGAACTCGCGCTCCAGCAGGATCGTCTCGCGGCCCAGCTCGCGCAGGTAATTGGGGCCAACGCCCCAGCCGTAGCGCCCGTTGATCAGGTCGGGCACGATCGTGGGGTCCAGCGCAAAGCCGAAGCTGCCCATCACGCACACCCCCAGGCTGTCGTAGCCCGCCGTGTTGTACTGCGCATTACGCGAGGTCTCGACCTGCACGGCCGGGTCCAGGTGATCGATCCTGGCACGGATCGTCAGCCCGGCGGTGTGATCGCCGCCCTGCGGCGAGGTGGCGTAGGTCACGCCTGTGCCCTTGATCGCACGTGGGTCATAGGCGGAGAGCGCCTGCCCCTTCACCGCCGGGACACGCGCCACGCCCAGCACCTTGCCTGCCAGCACCGCCCCACTGCCGATAATACGGCCCAGCGGCGTGCCGCGCCGCACTTCGTCCATCAGCTCCAGGGCACGGGCGGCGTCGCCCCACACCATGTAACCGGCCTCAGCCGCCACGCCCAGCGCCGCCCCGGCGTCGATCGTGTCCATGCCCATATCGTTGCAGATGTCGTTCAGCCGGGCGATCATATCCGGGTCGTCGATGCCCAGGTTCGACCCCATCAGGCCGATCGTCTCGTACTCCAGCGGCGTGACCAGCGTCTCACCGCCGGGCCCCGCGTACACGTTCGAGCACTTGATGATGCAGCCGGGCATGCAGGCGTGCGACACCTCGCCGCCGCGCGCCTCATTCAGGTCGTGGATCGTCTCGCCGCTGATCCTGTCTGCGCCCTCAAAACTGCCCGCCGAGAAGTTGCGGGTGGGCATCCCGCCAAAGGTGTTGCACATCTGCACCATGGCAGCAGTGCCGTAGAAAGTGTAAATCTGGCTGGTCTGCGGGTGCTCTCTGAGCCGGGCGATGTAGCGTTTCGAGGCATCTTTAAACAGCGCGGGGTCAACGACCGGCGGCTGGTTGCTGCGCGGCTGGTTGAATACGATCGCCTTGAGATGCTTGGCCCCCATCACCGCGCCCAGCCCGCCGCGCGCCGAGATGCGCGTCAGGTTGCGGTCCTTGTCGATGTGGGTGATGCCCGCCGTGCGGTACAGCCGCTCGCCCGCCGGGCCGATGGCCGAGATGCCGATCCTGGGGTCAAAACGCTCGATCAGCCGCGCGGCGGTGTCCTTCAACCCCAGCCCGACCAGATCGGCGGCGTCCTCGAGCCGCGCGCCGTCGGCATCGATGTACAGCAGCTTCCAGCTCCCATCGTCGGGCGGCCCGCCCTCGATGATCAGTGCGTGCAGGCCCAGCCACACCATCTTGAGGCCGGTGGTGCCGCCCGCGTTGGCCTCCTTGACGCCGCCGGTCAGCGGGCTTTTGGCCCCCACCGAGATGCGGTCGCAGCTTGAGAGCATGTGGCCCACCAGCAGGCCGGGCGCGAAGATCAGGCTGTTGGACGGCCCCAGCGGATCGCACAGGGGGGGCACCTCATCCAGCAGGAAGCGGGCCACCAGCCCGCGCCCGCCCAGCCGCTGCCAGCCATCGGGCACCGGCTCATAGCGGATCGCCCCGGACTGCATATTCACTCGCAGGATCTGCATGGGTGTTCTCTCCTGTTTCGGCTAATCCCTGTTACGTTGTGGGGGGCTGCGCCGCCTCCGGCAGCAGCGCCGTGAAGCGTTCGAAGGCCTCCTCCCAGGCGTCGCCGTTGCGCGGCTCGTAGGTCTTGAGGTCGAACGACTGCCGCACCAGCGCCCGCGCCTCGGCCAGCGAGCCGATCTCGCCCAGCGTCATCCACTGCACCAGCGCATTGCCCAGCGCGGTGGCCTCCACCGGCCCGGCGATCACCGGGCGGCCTGTCGCGTCGGCGGTCATCTGGCACAGCAGCTCGTTCTGCGATCCGCCACCGATCACGTGGATCACATCCACCGGCTGCCCGCTGACCGCGATCAGCAGCTCCAGGAAGTACCGATATTTTAGCGCCAGGCTCTCCAGCACGCAGCGCACTGTCGCACTCACCGAGCCCGGCGGCGTCTGCCCGGTGCGCTGGCAGAACGCGGCGATGCGCGCGGGCATGTCGCCGGGCGGCAGGAAGCTCAGGTCGTCGGGGTCGATCAGCGCGCTGAACGGCTTCGCCTCGCGGGCCAGCTCGTCGAGCGTGTGGTAATCGTAGCTCTTGCCCGCCGCGGCCCATGTCGCGCGGCACTGCTGCACGATCCACAGCCCCATGATGTTCTTCAACAGCCGGAACGTCCCGGCGACCCCGCCCTCGTTGGTCAGGTTGGCGACCAGCGCCTCCTCGTTGATCACGGCGTCGGGAACCTCCAGCCCCAGCAGGCTCCAGGTGCCGCTGCTCAGATAGGCATAGTGCGGCGTGGAGGTCGGCACGGCGGCCACGGCGCTGCCGGTGTCGTGGCAGGCCGGGGCGATCACCGGCACGCCCTGGTAGATGCCAAGCTGCGTGCCCGGCGTGACGACGGCGGGGAACATCCGCGTGGGGATGCCCAGCCTGCTCAGCATGTCACCGGCCCAGCCGCGTGTGCGTGGGTTATAACACTGCGTGGTGGTGGCGTTGCTGAACTCGCACACCTTCGCGCCCGTCAGCCAGTAGTTGATCAGGTCCGGGATGGTGAGAAACGTCTCGGCCTGTGCCAGCAGCGGATCGTCCGCCTCCACCATGCTCAGAAGCTGGTACAGCGTGTTGATCGGCATGAACTGGATGCCGGTCGACTCGAAGATGGCGCGGCGCGATACCCGGCTGAAGGCGATCTCCTGCATGCCCTCCGTGCGGGCGTCGCGATAATGCACCGGGCTGCCGATCAGCCTGCCCGCCCGGTCCAGCAGCCCAAAGTCCACCCCCCAGGCATCCACTCCGATCGCGGCGGGACGGCGGCCCAGGCAGCCGCTGATACCCTCCTGAATCTCGCGCCACAGATAGAGGATATCCCAGTAGAGCGTGTCCCGCACACTCACCGGCACATTAGGGAAGCGATGATGCACCTCCAGCGCTGCCTGCTGACCATCCAGCGTGGCGGTGACCACCCGCCCGCTCTCCGCCCCCAGATCAACCGCCACCACCATCGAAGTTGCCCGCGTCGAAGCTGTCTGCATCGTTGTCGCTCCTGTTCGCGCCCCCGGCCCCCCCCGGTGACGCGCGGGCATCACCGGGAGGGTCGCAGAGGAGAAGAAGAAACAAGAAGCCGGGGCCGTCGTTCCCCTACCACTTGCTGTATGAATCGCTGTGCTTGCGGTACTCGATGCGCTCCTCGCCCAGCAGGTGTGCCTCCAGGATGATATCGCTGGCTTCCTCCAGCGCCGAGATCCAGTGGAAGGCCTCCTCCAGCGTCTGCCCGGTGGAGAAGCAGCCGTGCCCGCGCAGCATGATGATCTTGTACTCGCGCAGCGCGTCGGCTACCAGGTCGGCCATCTCCTGCGATCCGGAGGCGAACTCAGCGGCCACCACCGGTACCTTATGCAGCAGGTACGACCCCTCCACGTCGATCGGGATGATCTCGTCGCGGCTCAGGCTGAGCACGATCGCCGTGCGCGGGTGCGAGTGAATCACCGCCAGCGCCGACGTTTTCTGATAGATGGTGCGGTGTACGATCAGCTCGGTGCTGGCCCGCATGATGCCGCTGTCTTTCTCATACAGGCTGGTCTCGATGAAGTCCTCCGGTTTGAGGCGGCCAAGCTGCGCCCCGCGCCGCTTAATGATCACACGGCTGCCCACCCGCACACTCATGTTGCCGCCGTGCGAGCTGGTGAGCTGCCCCACATAGATGTCACGGCCAATGTCGCGGAACTCCTCATACAGGCGCTGGTCGATCATGATGCGGCTCCTTCCATCAGCGAGTCCAGCTCCAGCTCGCGCAGCCTGGCCGGCCTGGGCACGCCGTTCACATCCCATCCCCGGAACTCATAATACTCGCGCAGCATCGGCTCCAGCTTCACGGTGAAGCCCGCACTGGGGCCTTCCGCCACCGGCTCGCTGAGCAGTCGCGGTGGCAGCGTGTCATCCTCGCGGGTGAAGCCCTCGCGCAGGTTATAGAGCCGCTCCAGGTTCCACACCCGCTCGCCGACGCGCATCAGGTCGTCGGCGCTGTAGGTGATGCCGGTCACCGCCGAGAGCATGCGGGCGAAGTACTCCTCGGCCACTGCCAGGTTGGTGAATTTGCAAATCACCAGGCTGTCGATCAGCGCCGCTGAATTCTGATGCACGGCCACGATCCCCGCCTTGCCCTGCGTGCCGAAGCGATCGATTAGCCGGGGCAGGGCCAGCACCTCCGGGCCCAGCATATTGCCGCGCATGTGGCACGCCCCCCGGTTGGAGGTGGCGTACAGCAGGCCCTGCCCCTGCATCCCGCGCGGATCGTAGGCGGGCATCTCCAGCGCCTTCACCGACATCGACAGCTCCGGCGCGCCGTAGGAGGCAGCGAAGCGGGCGCTGCCCTCGGCCAGCTCATCACCCAGCCCCTCGCGGTAGCCGATGCTGCGGATCGTCTCGTGCAGCAGGTCCCACCGCCCGAAGCGCAGCTCGCTGTCGATCAGCCCGCGCTCGGCCATCTCCATCGCACAGCCGATCGTGCTGCCCACCGAGATCGTGTCCAGCCCCAGGTCGTTACACAGGTAGTTGGCCTCGGCGATGATGTCCAGCCGGTCGATGCCGCACTGCGCGCCGAAGGCCCAGGTGGTCTCGTATTCGGGGCCTTCGCCCTCGGCCTTCTCGGTGCGCGTCACGCGCGTGCAGGCGATCGGGCAGGCCCAGCAGGCCTGGTTGCGCACCAGCAGATGCTCGGTCATGTACTCGCCGCTGATGCGCTCCGCCCCCTCGAACTGCGAGGCAGTGAAGTTGCGCGTGGGCAGCGCGCCGATGTCATTGACCACGTTCATCACCGCTGCCGTGCCGAACTCCGGCAGCGCCTGCGATGTCAGCGGGCTGGCCTTGATCAGCTTGCCCGTCTCATACAGCATGAAGCGGAAGCGCTCGCGGTCCGCCGCGTTATTACGCTCGTCGCCCACCACCACGATCGCCTTGAGGTTCTTGCTGCCCATCACCGCGCCGGGGCCGCCGCGTGCCAGCGATCGCGTGCCGTCGTTCATGATGGCCGCCATCCGCACCAGCCGCTCGCCCGCCGGGCCGATGCACAGCACGTTGCGTCGGTTGTTGTCCTGCCCCAGCGCCCCGGTCGTTTCGGTGACGGTCTTGCCCCACAGGTGCGCCGCGTCCTGGATGCTGACACCCTCCGGCTCAATCACGATCATCACCGGCCCGGCGGCCCTGCCGCGCACAATCAGCACGTCATGCCCGGTGCGCTTGAACTGCATACCCCACCAGCCGCCGCTGTTGGCATCCAGTATCGTGCCCGTCAACGGGCTTTTGGTGCTCACCGAGAAGCGGTTGGAGGTCTGCGCGCCGGTGGCCGTCAGCGGCCCGGTGGCGAAGATCAGCACGTTCTGTGGCGAGAGCGGCTCCACCTCCGGCCCCACCAGGTCCCACAGCAGCCGGGCGCCCAGCCCACGCCCGCCCAGGAACAGGCGGGCCATCTCGCGGTCCAGCGGGCGTGTCTCGATCGTGCCCGCTGTCAGGTCGATATCCAGTATCTTGCCTGCCCAGCCTTGCATAGCCTGTATCTGGCTCCTTGATCTGTCAGCTAGCCCCCCGCGGTCAGGGGGAAGATACGTCTTCTAGTACGGCAGGCTGGCCGCTAGCCCCCCGCGATCGGGGGGAAGATCGCCAGCGAGTCGGACTCGGCGACCGGTGTATCCAGCCCCTCACCCAGCATAATATCATGCCCGCCAACGGTGATGCGCACAAATGGGCGCAGCTCCTCCCCGTTGTAGATAGCGGCGCACAGATCGTCGTTGCCCTCGCACAGGGCAGCCAGCACCTCGCGCACCGTCGCGCCGGGCACCGTCGCCCGTGCGATGCCGCCCCGCAGGCGCAGGCTGCCGTAAAGCTTCACCTCTGGCATCGCAGCAGCCCCTCTATGCCCCCGGATACCCGCCGGAGGACCCGCTTCCCGTGCCGCGCTCCTCGGCAATCCGCCGGGGATACTCATCGGCCCGCAGCGCGGCGATCGGGTCGGCGGGCACGCCCATCTCCTCGCGCACGCGGGCCAGCAGCGGGCGCACATCCGTCTGGAAGGCGTCCACCAGCACGCGGTGCGCCCCCAGCACATCGCCGGCCTGCTGCGCCTCCTCCAGCCGGGCGCGGTTCACCAGCAGCGCCCTGGCATAGGCCGCCTGGCAGTTGAGCACACTCTGCAGCATAGCCTCCAGCTTTGGCTCGATGTTGTGGCTCTGGTCGATCATATAGGCCACGCGGTCGGCCAGCGATCCGGCCCCCACCAGCTCGGTGTAGATCACGAACAGCTCCCACGGGTTGGCGCTGCCCACGATCAGGTCATCGTCGGCGTACTGCCGCGAGTTGAAATGGAACCCGCCCAGCCGCCCCTCGTCCAGCAAAAAGGCCACGATGTGCGCCACGTTGGTCCCCGGCGCGTGATGCCCGGTGTCCACCAGCACTTCGGCCTGCGGCCCCAGCTTCAGGCACATGGCGTAGGCCATGCCCCAGTCGGCCAGGTCGGTGTGATAGAAGGCCGGCTCGAAGAACTTGTACTCGATCAGCATGCGCGACCCGGCGGGCAGCTGCTTATACGTCTCGGCCAGCCCCTCATACAGCCGCTGCTTGCGTCCGCGGATGCTATCCTGCCCGGCGTAGTTCGTGCCGTCGGCCAGCCACACCGAGAGGATGTCGCTGCCGGTGAGCGCCATGATCTCGCAGCACTCCACCATGTGCGCCAGCGCCTGCTCGCGCACCGTCGGCGAGGGGCTGCACAGGCTGCCCAGCCTGTAGATGTCATCCTGAAACACGTTGGGGTTGATCGCCCCGATGCGCACCCCCTGGGCGGCGGCATACTCGCCCAGCCCCTTCCAGTCGTCGGTCCTGTCCCAGGGGATGTGCAGCGCCACGCTGGGCGCAATGCCGCTCAGCCGGTGGATGAAACCCGCGTCAGCCAGCTTCTCATGCACGGTGCGAGCGGCCCCCGGCCAGGCAAACACCTTGAAGCGCGTGCCGCTGTTGCCGTAGCCCCATGAGGGCGTCTCGATCTGCTGCTGCTTCAGCCGGGCCTTCACGGCCTCAATATCCACCCCCTGCGCGGCAAGCTGCTCCGCGAGGACCTGATAGGCGGCCTGATAGTCGCTCACGGGAAAACTCCTTGTTCCTTTATAGAAGCGGGTAAGCCATCGTGGTCATCAGCGTGCACTGCGTCTGGGTGGTGTCCAGCCGCGAGTACTGCACCGAGACCGGGATGCTGCTGCGGATGCGGATCGCGTAGGGCACGCCCACCGGCACCGAGAACCCCCCGATCTGCTCCGGGCGGTCCAGCCGCAGATGGCGCGTGCGTTCGGCGGGCACCACCACCCGGATATCCTTCACCGGGTCGCGGTCTTCAAAATAGAAGTCCAGCAGCAGCACTGCATCCTGATCGGACGTGTTGAGCACGCAGATCGCCTCATGGCCCACATAGGGGCCGTCGGCCCTGATCGGCTCCGGGAGATAAGCATCGGGGATGAGCCAGGTCATCGCACCGGCGGCGCGCTCGGGGGACTGCTTGGCGGCCATTATATTTCCTCCGTGGGGCTTGACAAGCGGCGCAGTCGGTATTATCCTGAAGATCAAAATTGATCATACCACCTTGCCACTATGCCATTATATCACATTACCACAAGGTGTCTATACCCCAGGGATAACCGGGATGCCAGATAGACCGCCTTTCCAGGTAGTGCAAAGCGCAAAGCTCAGTGAGCAGATCAGCCGCCAGCTGCTGCAAACCATCGTCTCCGGCCATTACCAGCCGGGCGATCTGCTGCCCCCTGAGCGCGAGCTGGCCGAGATGTTCCGTGTCAGCCGTGTGGCCGTACGCGAGGCGCTCGGCTCGCTGGTGGCCAGAGGCATCCTCTCCGTGCGGCAGGGGCGCGGCACCACCGTCAACCCCATCGATGAATGGAACACCTTCGATCCCGATGTGCTCATGATCCTGCATGGCAACGCCGTGCTTGACCAGGTAATGGAGATGCGCCGCATCTTCGAGCCTGAGCTGGCCGCCCTGGCGGCCCAGCACATCACGCCCGAGCAGGTGGAGGTGCTGCGGGCCAAGTCTGACCTGCCCGACACCGACACAATCGAACAGCACGTGGAGCGCGACACCGAGTTCCACATCCTGATCGCCAAAGCCACCCAGAACCCCGTGCTGGTGATCGTGCTTACGTCGATCTCCGAGCTGCTGCGCGAGTGCCGCCGCCGCACCTTTGTGGTGCCCGGCGAGCTGGCCCAGGCGCGGATATGGCATAAGCGCATCTTCGAGGCGATCGAGAGCCGCGACCCCGAGGCCGCGCGCGAGGCAATGGCGGCCCACATGGGGCAGGTCAAAGGTGGGCTCGCCCGCTACGCCGACATGTATCCGGACGAATAAGCACGGCCTTTTACATCACGGCATCAGCACCTGTTGCTTAAGGTGAGCATCTCACTGATAGGATACAACCATGGTTGATCGTTTCTCGCCCCCCTCCCTCTCCGTGCCCGACGCGGCCGACCTGCCCGTCGAGCTGCACCTCGATCTATACCGGCGCATGGTCACCATCCGCAAGTTTGAGGAGACCGTTTACGATGTCTACAGCCGCGGCATCATGCCCGGCCTGGCCCATCTCTACACCGGCATGGAGGCTGTGGCCGTCGGCGTCTGCGCTAACCTTGACCCCGCTGACAACATCACCAGTACCCATCGCGGCCACGGCCACCTGCTCGCCAAAGGCGGCGACCCGCGCCGCATGTTCGCCGAACTGCTGGGCAAGGAAAGCGGCTACAACCGCGGCAAGGGCGGCAGCATGCATATTGTCGATATGAGCCTGGGCATCCTGGGCGCTAACGGCGTCGTAGGGGGCGGCCTGGGCATCGCCACCGGTGCGGCCCTCTCCGCGAAGATCAGGGGCGAGGCCCGCATCTCGGTGGCCTTCTTCGGCGATGGCGCGCTCAACGAGGGGCTGTTCTATGAAGTAGCCAACATGGCCTCCCTGTGGAAGCTCCCCGTCGTGTACGTGTTGGAGAACAACCACTACGGCGAATACACCACCACCGCCCGCTCAACGGCAGGGACCGGCCCCGCCCGCGCCGAGGCGATGGAGATCCCCGCCGTCTCGGTGGATGGCAACGACGTGCTGGCCGTCTATCAGGCTGCCCGCTGGGGCATCTGGCGCGCGCGCTCCGGTGAGGGCCCAGCCTTCATCGAGTGCAAGACCTACCGCTGGCGTGGTCACCACATGGGCGATCAGGGCGATACTTACGGCTATCGCACCCAGGAGGAGATCGAGGCCTGGATGCAGAAATGCCCCATCGACCGCTTCCGCAGGCTGCTGACCGGCCAGGACATCGTCCCCGCCGCGACGCTCCAGCAGATCGACGACGAAGTGCAGGCTTTGATCGACGAGGCAGTTGAGTTCGCCAGGCAGGCCCCCTATCCCGATCCTTCCGAGGTGTACCAAGATGTCTATGCCTGAACGTATCGGCACCATCCGCGAGGCCATCAACGAGGCGCTGCATGAAGAGATGCGGCGCGACGACAGCATCATCATCATGGGCGAGGACATCGGCCTGGCCGGCGGTGTGTTCAAGGTCACCGCCGGTCTGCTCGCCGAATTCGGCCCTGAACGCGTGCGTGATACCCCCATCGCCGAGGCGGGCATTGTGGGGCTGGCCGTGGGGGCGGCCATGACCGGCCTGCGCCCCATCGTGGAGATCATGTTCAGCGACTTCACCACCCTCGCTTCCGACCAGATCGTCAACCAGGCCGCCAAGCTGCGCTACATGACGGCGGGCCAGTGTAAGGTCCCGCTGGTCATCCGTACTGCAATGGGCGCAGGCCGCCGCGCCGCTGCCCAGCACAGCCAGAGCCTGCAGGCCTGGTATGCGCACATCCCCGGCCTGAAGGTCGTCATGCCCTCCACACCTGAGGATGCCAAGGGGCTGCTCAAGAGCGCCATCCGCGATGACAACCCCATCATCTTTCTGGAAGATAAGATGATGTACAACCAGAAGGGCGTCATCCCAAAGGGCGATTACACCATCCCGCTGGGCAAGGCCCGCATCCACCGGGCTGGGACCGACGCCACCATCATCTGCACTTCCAGCATGCTCTACCCCGCCCTGGAAGCCGCCGACCGGCTCGCCGCCGACGGCATCGAGGTGGAGGTGATCGACCCGCGGACTATCTCCCCCCTCGACACGGAGACGCTGGTCGCCTCGGCCATTAAGACGGGCCATGTGCTGGTGGTGGATGAGGGCTATCAGAGTTTCGGCGTGACCGCTGAGATCGCCGCGCGGGTGATGCAGGGCGCGTTTGATTATCTGGACGAGCCGGTGCACCGCCTGGGCGCTGCGGATGTGCCTGTGCCGTTCGCGCCCAGCCTGGAGGACCTGACCATCCCCTCCGCTGAGCGCATCGTCGAGATCGTCCACGAGATGCGGGCGTAAGGGGTGCGCCATGGCACACGAGATCGTCATGCCTCAGCTTGGCCTTTCGATGGACAGCGGCGAGATCATCCGCTGGCTGAAGCAGCCCGGCGAATTCGTTAAGGCCCGCGATTTGCTGCTGGAGGTCGAGAGCGACAAATCGACTGTTGAGGTCGAGGCTGTGGTCGATGGATTCCTGTACGTCGTGCGCGGGCCGGGCGACGGGCCGATCCCGGTGGGCGAGGTGATCGGCTATCTGCTGGCCGAGGGCGAGCAACCCCCAACCGGCGCTGCCCCCGCTGCTGAACCCACCCCTGCCACCGCGCCCGCCGTTGAGATCGCGCCGGCCCCCGCCGGCGACGGCTGGCCGCGCCCGGGCCGGCCTCCCTCCAGCCCCGCAGCACGCCGCCGCGCCGCCGACCTGGGTGTTGACTGGCGGCAGGCTGTCGGCACGGGGCGCGCTGGCCGCATCAAAGAGCGTGATGTGATCGCGCTGGCCGCACAGCAGCCCGCCGCCGCTCCCCCTGCCCCCACCGCCGCGCCGGAGGTGCATATCTCGCCGGTGGCACGCCGGATGGCCGAGTCGGCGGGACTGGACGTGGAGGCGCTCGCCCGTCAGCATCCCGGCAGGCGTCTGGAACGCGCCGATGTGGAGGCCGCCATCCGTCAGGCCGTCACAGCTCCTCCCGCCGCCGGAGCGGCTCCACCCATCAGCACGATCCCCGCCCCCGGGTCAGACCGCCGTATCCCCTCTCATCGGCAGCCGGTGAGCAGCCTGCGCCGTCTGATCGCCGAGCGCATGGCCTTCAGCGTTCACACTAACGCCGCCGTCACCCTCACCACCGAGGCCGACGCCACTGAGCTGGCCCGCATCCGCGCCGGGCTGAAGGCCGACCCCGCCATAGAGGTCACGCCCAGCTACAACGCGCTGTTCGCCGCGCTGGTGGCCCGCGCGCTGGTTGAGATGCCCTATATGAACGCATCCTGGGATGGGGCTGAGATCGTGCTGTGGGATACCGTCAACATCGGCATTGCCGTCGATACCGGACGCGGGCTGGTGGTGCCTGTGCTGCGCGACGTGCAAGGCAAGCCGCCGCGCGCCCTGGCCCGCGAGATGGACGATCTGCTGAGCCGCGCAGCCCAGGGTAAGGCCCTGCCCGATGAGCTGACCGGTAGCACGTTCACCATCACCAACCTGGGGGTCTACGAGATCGATGCCTTTACCCCCATCATCAACCCGCCCGAATGTGCAGTGCTGGGGATCGGGCGGCTGGTGGATAAAGTGATCCCCTTCGGGGGCGTGCCCGCCATCCGCACCTGCGTGGCGCTCAGCCTGACCTTCGATCACCGCATGGTGGACGGTGCGCCCGCCGCGCGCTTCCTCCAGCGGGTCAAGCAGTTCGTTGAGCAGCCTTACCTGTGGCTGGTATGAGGGTGCAGGATGCTTGAGAACAGGGTCGCATTGATCACCGGGGCCGCGCGCGGCATCGGGTTCGAGATCGCCGCGCGGCTGGCCGCTGCCGGCGCGCGCGTGGCGCTGGTCGACATCAGTGCTGCCGAGGTCGCTCAGGCAGCCCATCAGCTTGAGGAGGCCGGGCACGCTGCCCTGGCGCTCGCCGCCGATGTGAGCGATGCACCACAGGTGAAGGCCGCTGCCACACAAACCCTTGACGCATGGGGGCGCATTGACATCCTGGTTAACAACGCCGGCATCTGCCCGATGACCCCCCTCCTGGAAATCACGCCCGACGAGTGGGACCGCGTGCTGGCCATTAACCTCAAGGGGGCGTTTCTGTTCAGCCAGGCGGTGATCCCGGCCATGCGGGCGCAGCGCTCCGGCAAGATCATCAACGTGGCCTCCAGCGCCGGGCAGATGGGCGGCATCGCAGTGGGCCTGCATTACTCGGCCTCCAAGGCCGGGATGCTCGGCCTGACCAAGAGCCTGGCCCGCATCCTGGCCCCCGATATTCAGGTGAACGCCGTATCACCGGGCACCACCGAGTCCGAGATGACGCGCGGCTGGGACGAGGCCGCCATCGCCAACATCGTCCGCCAGATACCTGCCGGGCGGCTGGGCCGCCCTGCCGATACCGCCGCCGCCGTGCTCTTTCTGGCATCCGATGAGGCCAGCTTCATCACCGGCCAGACGCTGAGCGTTAACGGCGGCCTGCTGATGGTGTGAGGACCTGCTGATGCGTGTGTCACTACCCTATGGGGCGCAGCGGCTGGAGATCGACCTGGGCGACCGGGTTGGGCTGGTGACGGTCCTCGAGCCGGTTCGCCACGCCGCCGACCCGGTGCGGCTGGCGCTTGCCGCGCCGATCGGCAGCCCGCCTCTGCACCAAATCGCCCGCCCCGGCCAGCCGGTTGTGATCGTCACCAGCGACATCACGCGGCCCTGCCCCAGCCACCTGATGCTGCCCCCCGTGCTCGACGAGCTGGCCCGCGCGGGTGTGCCAGACGAGGACATCACGGTGGTGCTGGCACTTGGCACGCACCGCCCCCACACCCCGCAGGAGCGCGAGCGGCTGGTGGGCGCCGAGGTGCTGGCCCGCGTCCGCGTCATCGACTCAGACCCGGCGCGGACGGTGCCGGTGGGCATCACCCGGCGCGGCACCCCTGTCGAGGTCTTCGAGCCGGTGGTGCGGGCCGGGATGCGCATTGTGCTGGGCAACGTGGAGCCGCACTATTTCGCTGGCTACTCCGGCGGTGCGAAGGCGCTGGTGCCAGGCGTGTGCTCGGTCAACACCATCCGCCACAACCACGCCATGATGGTCGAGGAGGGCGCGCGCATCGGCGTGCTGGAGGGCAACCCCGTCCGCGAGGATATCGAGGAGGCCGCCGCCCTGATCGGCATCGACTTCATGCTCAACGTGATCGTGGACAGCGCGCATCAGATCGTCCACGCCGCGGCGGGCCACCCGCTGCAGGCGCACCGCTGGCTGTGCCGGGTGCTCGATTATCAAAGCAAGGTCGTCATCGATCATCTGGCTGACATTGTGATCGTCAGCGCGGGTGGCGCGCCCAAGGATATCAACATGTATCAGGCGCAGAAAGCACTGGAGAACGCAGTGATGGCCCTCCGGCCCGGCGGCGTGATCGTGTGGGTGGCTGAATGCCCCGAAGGCCTGGGCAACGCCACCTTCGAGGAGTGGCTGCTTGGCTCGACGCCTGATGACATCCTGGAGCGCATCCGGGGCAATTTCGTCCTGGGGGGCCACAAGGCGGCGGCCATCGCACGCCTGAGCAAGCGGGCGGCGATCCTGCTCGTCAGCGCCCTGCCGCCCGACCTGGTGCGCAGCGCCGGGATGCAGCCCCACCCCGACCTTGAGTCGGCGATGAGGGCGGCCCTGGAACTGGCCGGGCCGGGAGCGTCAGTGGTGGTACTGCCGGAGGGTGCGGCAGTGATCCCCTCCGTCCGGCACAACCTCGCACAGGTCTGACCGATTATCTCTGTCAAGGAGCAGCATATATGGAAATCACTCGCACCCCGGTTAAAGATCGTTTCAAAGACAAAGTCGCCATTGTAACAGGTGGCTCATCCGGCATCGGGCGTTCGATTGCCGAGGAGCTGTGCAAAGAGGGCGCGAAGGTGACCATCACCGGCATCAGTGATATCGGCGTGGCCACCGCCCGCGAGATGGGCGAGCAGGGCTGGGAGGTCCTGTTCCTGCAGGGCGACATGATGGATGAGGCCTTCTGCCACCACATCGTGGACGAGACGATCAAGAAGTTCGGCAAGATCAACTACCTGGTCAATAACGCCTTCTCCTTCACCGCCAAGGGCATGGACGCCACCCGTGCAGACTGGGAGCGTGTCTTCTTCGTGGGCCCGGTGGCCTACGCCACCATGGTGCAGCTCTGCGTGCCGCATATGCGCCAGCAGGGAGGCGGCGCGGTGGTCAATATGTCGAGCATCTCGGCGTTTGTGGCCCAGAAGAACCGCTGGACGTACAACGCCGCTAAAGGCGCGGTGCATACCATGACCCGCTGCATGGCGCTCGACCTGGCCCCCTACAACATCCGCGTCAACAGCATCAGCCCCGGCTGGATATGGACACGCGAGGTCTACAAGGCCGCCATGCTCGACGGCGGCGGGCGCGAGAAGTGGGACCCCATCTGGGGCGAGTATCATATGCTGGGCCGCTGCGGCGAGCCGATCGAGTGCGCCGGGCCCACGCTGTTCCTGCTCAGCGAGGATGCCTCGTTCATCACCGGCACCGACCTGCCGATCGACGCCGGGTATCAGAGCATGGGGCCTGAGGGCCTGGGCAAGACCGCCGCGTTCGCCGGGTCCACGTAGGGCGGCGGCAGGGAGGAAAACGCTGTGAACTGGGAAGGGCATGTTTGCATTGTCACCGGGGCGGGCGCAGGCATTGGCCAGGGCATCGCCGAGGTGTTCGCTGAAGCCGGCTGTGAGGTGGTGATCGGCGAGGTGAACCGCGAGCGCGGTCAGGCAGTGGCTGCTGATCTCCAGAAGCGCTTCGGGCGCGGCCTGTTCGTCTATGCCGATGTCTCGAAGGATGAGGACTGCAAGCATCTGATCGACGAGACGATCCGGGCCTACGGCCGCATCGACACGCTGGTCAACAACGCCGGGGTGAACTTCGTCAAGCCCACCCTGGAGATGACTGTTGAGGACTGGGATCGTGTGGTCAACGTCGACCTGCGCGGCACGTTCCTGTGCAGCCGCTATGCGCTGGAGCACATGGTCAGGGCCGGGCGCGGCAGCATCATCAACATCGCCTCGGTGCACACCAAAGCCACGCTGGGCGGGGCCGCGCCCTACGCCGCCTCCAAGGGAGGGGTGGCGCAGATGACCGCCTCAATGGCCATCGAGTTTGCCCCTTACGGCATCCGCATCAACGCGCTCAGCCCCGGCCTGATCGACACGCTGATCTGGCAGCAGCTTCAGGCGGTAGCTGAGGACAAGAAGGCCGTCGTTCAGCACTGGATGGACAACATCCCGCTGGGCCGCGTGGGCACCCCGCGCGAGATGGGCCAGGTGGCCCTGTTCCTGGCCTCGGATGAGGCCTCGTATGTGACCGGCGCCAACATCCTGGCCGACGGCGGCATGACCGCGCTGCTGATCAACAAAGAGCGCTACACCAGCCGCGCGGTTGAAGGCACCTACTCAGAGTAAGAAAGCAAGGAGTGCATACCATGTTACGCCTGGTCGATCTGTCGCTGGATATTTACGATAAGGCGCCGACCTTTTACCCCGACCCCAAAACGGCGGTGATCGAGCATTTGCGCATTGAGAACCTGAACTACAACATCACCCAGCTTGTGATGAGCACCCACCTCGGCACGCATCTCGACGCGCCCTTCCACTTCTTCGATGACGGCGTGACCGTCGAGAACCTGGACGTGCGCCGCGGCTTCGGCCCCGCCTGGGTGCTCGATTTCACGCACAAGAAGGCCGGTGATGCCATCACACTGGAGGATATGCAGGCCCACGCCGACAAGGTCACGAAAGGCAGCCGCCTGATCTTCCACACCGGCTGGGATAAGGAGTTCCCGCAGAAGCACTACTTCGGCGGGCAGCCCTATCTCTCGGTGGAGGCCACCACCTGGATGGCGCAGCGCGGCGTGTGGTGTGTAGCACTCGACACCCCCACCACCTACCCCGCCGAGTACACCGCCTCGCATCACTCGCTGCTCAACAAGGATGCGCAGGTATTGATCATCGAGGGGCTGCGCGGCCTGGAGCGCCTGCAGGGTGAGGAGGTCATCCTGATCGCGCTGCCGCTGCGCATCCGCGGGCGTGATGGCTCGCCGTGCCGTGCAATGGCCATCGACGGTGATATCGCCCCGCTCAAGCCGCTGTTCGAGGCTCTTGAGTACAGCATCACTTACTAACCAGGGTGCAGGAGCCTGCTGTGCCTGGCAGGCCCCCGCCTCTCGCTATGAGATGGGTTATTGAGATGATAGAACAACCGCCAATCCTGAGAACCCACGGCATTTACATGGCCTTCGGCGGGGTGAACGTCCTCAAGGATATTGACTTCACCATTTACCCCGGCGAGGTGCATGGGCTGGTGGGTGAGAACGGCGCAGGCAAATCAACGCTGGCCAAGATCATCGCCGGAGTACACCGGCCCAAAGCCGGGACCATCGAGCTGAATGGCTCCGAGGTCGAGATCCCCAGCCCGCACGCCGCCACCGAGATGGGCATCGCCCTGATCCATCAGGAGCCGCTCATCTTCCCGGAGCTGGATGTGGCCGAGAACATCTTCATTGGCCGCCAGCCCATGACAAAGGGCCTGCGCCGCGTCGACTGGGCAGCTATGTACCGCCGCGCCGGGGAGATCCTCCGCTCGCTGGGGGTGGACCTCGACCCGCGCAGCAAGGTACGCGGCCTGTCGATCGCCGATCAGCAGATGGTGGAGATGGCCGGGGCGCTTTCCCAGGACGCGCGTGTGCTGCTGATGGATGAGCCAACTGCCGCCCTGACCCCCAACGAGGTGGCGGACCTGTTTGCCATCATGCGCAAGCTGCGCGATCAGGGCACCGCGATTGTGTTCATCAGCCACCGCCTGGAGGAGATCTTCGAGATCTGCGACCGCATCACCGTGCTGCGCGATGGCGAGCTGGTCGGTGTGCGCACCCCCGCCCAGACCTCGGTGGATGAGATCATCCGCATGATGGTGGGTCGCCCGCTCAGCGCGCTGTTCGAGAAGGGCGACGGGCATCAGATCGGCGCGCCGGTGCTGGAGGTGAAGAACCTCTCACGCACGATGAAGTTCGCCAATATCAGCTTTGAGGTCCGCGCCGGTGAGATCGTCGGGATGGCCGGGCTGGTTGGCTCAGGCCGCACCGATGTGGCGCGCGCCATTTTCGGCGAGCTGGATATTGACAGCGGGTCGATCCTGCTGGATGGCCGCGAGGTGCGCATCCGCAGTGCGCGCGAGGCTATGGGCAAGGGGATCATCTACCTGCCGGAGGACCGCCAGCATCACGGCCTGCTGATGCCCATGTCAGTCACACAGAACATGACACTCTCGGTGCTGGAGCAGCTCTCGCGCCGGGGCTGGCTGCGCGATCAGGTTGAGCGCACCACCACGCGCGAGTATGTCGACAGGCTGCGCATCGTCCTGCGCGACATTGGCCAGCCGGTGCGCGAGCTTTCCGGCGGCAACCAGCAGAAGGTCGTCATCTCGAAGTGGCTGATGGCGCGGCCCCGTGTGATGATCCTGGACGAGCCCACACGCGGCATCGACATCGGCGCCAAGTCGGAGGTGCACCGCCTGATGGGTGAGCTGGCCTCGCAGGGCATGGCGATCCTGATGATCTCGTCTGAGCTGCCGGAGATCCTGGCGATGAGCGACCGCATCCTCGTCATGCGTGAGGGGCGTATCACAGGGGCCTTTACCAAGGCCGAAGCCACCGCTGAGCGCATCATGGCGGCCGCCACCGGCCAGGTTCTCGAAGAGGTATAGAGCATGGCAACGATCTCAACAACACTGAAAGAACAGCGCCGCGGGAGCAGTCTGGCCGTTCAGCTTGCCCGCTTCCGTGAGGTGGGCATCGTCATCTTCCTGGCGATCATCGTGGCGGGGGCCACTCTCGCTCAGCCGCGCTTCCTGTCAGCGTTCAACCTGCGCACCATCCTGCTTTGGATCCCCCTGCTGGTGACCATCGCTATGGGGCAGATGATGGTGATCATCACCCGTGGCATCGATGTCTCGGTCGGCTCCATCCTGGCGCTGGCGGGCATCATCGTGGGCATGATCTTCCGCGATAACCCGGGGTTTAACATCTACCTCGGCACATTGATCGGCATCCTGATCGGCCTGGTGCTGGGGGCCATCAACGGCGCGCTGATCGCGTGGGTCAAAATCCCGCCGATCATCACCACGCTGGGCACGCTGAGCGCCTACCGCGGGCTGACGTTCATCGTCAGCCAGGGCCGCCAGATCGACCCCAACCATGTGCCGCGCAGCCTGATCTTCTGGTCTCAGCGCGGCCCATTCGATATCCAGCTCGTGCCGTGGGTGGTCATCATCGCGGCGGTGGTGGTGCTGTTGGCCCAGGTCTTCATGCGCTACACCAAGGTCGGGCGCAACATCTACGCCGTGGGCGGTAACCCCGACGCGGCCCGGCTGCGCGGTCTGCCGGTCGAGTCGACCACCTTCCTGGTCTATGCCATCACCGGGGCGATGTCCGGGCTGGCGGGCATCCTGTATGCCTCACGCTTCGGGTTTGTCAACCCCGGCGAGACGGGCGTCGGCTTCGAGCTGACCGTGATCGCCGCCGTCGTCATCGGCGGCACCAATGTGTTCGGCGGGTCGGGGTCGGTGCTGGGAGTCACCCTGGGCTGCCTCCTGCTCGGCACGATCAACGTGGCGCTGGCCGTGCTGGGCATCGCCGCCACCTGGCAGCTGGCCGTTTATGGCCTGGTCATTATGCTGGCCGTCGTCGTCGATGCCATCATCCAGCGCGAGCTGCGCCGCGCCAGCACCGGGGAGTGAGCTTCTATGGCAGCCAATGAACCTTCGAACCCTGTGGAGATCACCGTGACGGAGCAGCCCGTCGCGGGGGCCGCCCCCGCCCGCCGGAGCAGCATCCGGGCGCTGCTGGCGCGGCCTGAGATGGTGACGGTGCTGCTGCTCATCCTGGCGTTCATTGCGGGCACCATCCTCTCCCCCTACTTCCTGGATGTGCCCTTCCTGCTCAACTACACCTCCACCTACATCGAGATCGGCATCATGGCCCTGGGGATGGTCTTTGTGATCATCAGCGGCAACATCGACCTGTCGGTGGCTTCGCTGCTGGCGCTGGTGGCCTGCATCGCCGGGGTGCTCTATTTTGACCTCTCGGTGCCAATGTGGATCACCATCATCATCGCCCTGCTGGCCGGGCTGGGGCTGGGCTGGCTCAACGGCATCCTGATCACCCGCATGAAGCTGCCCGCCCTGGCGGTGACGCTCGCCACACTGGCGCTGTACCGCGGCGTGGCGAACATCCTGGTGGGCGACGACTCGCGCCCCAAGCTGGCCTGGAGCCGCGACGTAGTCTTCCCGGAGTGGTTTGTGGGCATCAATAAGGTGCGTATTCCCGGCACCCCCATCCCCATGCCGCTGGTCATCATGATCGTGCTGGCCATCATCCTGGGGTTGCTGCTGCACAAGACCACGTTCGGGCGCTGGGTGTACGCCATCGGCACTAACGAGGAGGCCGCCCGCTATTCCGGCATCCCCACCGACCGTGTCAAGCTGCTCATCTTCATGCTGTCGGGCTTCCTCTCCAGCCTGGCCGGGCTGGTGATGGTCTCGCGGCTGGGCGTTGCCCGCTACGACCACGCCCGCGGCTGGGAGCTGGACGTGATCACCGCGGTGGTGCTGGGCGGCGTCTCGATCAACGGCGGGCGCGGCAGCATGTTTGGCGCCGTGATCGCCTATCTGCTGATTGTGATCCTGCGCACCGGCATGGGCGTGGCGAACATCAAGGCCGAGAGCCAGTTGACCGCCATTGGCCTGCTGCTGATCGTCTCGGTCATCGTCGCCAACCTGTCGGCGCGCATCCGTAAATAAGATGCTGTGCTTCTCCACGCAGCGCCCCCCCGGCGGCACTGCCGGGCATGGAAGGAGGTGAGGCCATCGATCCATCACGCATGTTGCAGGTTTGCACAGCTGTCAATACTTCACTCAAACCGTGAGGAGAACGAGGATGTTGAACAAGAAACTGATCTTTGTGTTTTCGCTGCTGCTCGTGGTGGCGCTGGGGGTGGCGGCCTGCCAGCCAGCGGCACCTGCCGAGGAGCCTGCCGCCGAGGAACCCGCCGCTGAGGAACCCGCCGCTGAGGAACCCGCCGCTGAGGAACCCGCCGCCGAGGAACCCGCCGCCGAGGACGAGGTGGTCGATATCGTCTATATCCCGAAGAACACGGGCAACCCGTACTTCGACTCGATCATCCGCGGCTTCGAGCAGGCCTGCCTTGAGATCGGCTGCAACTTCACCACCACCGCCCCCGCCACCGCTGAGGCCACCTCGCAAATCCCGTTTGTTGAGGAGCAGATTCAGCGCGGCGTGGATGTGCTGGCCATCTCGCCCAACAGCCCCGATGCGCTGAACGAGGTCTTTGACCGCGCTCGTGAGGCCGGGATCGTCGTCCTGATCGTCAACTCCGACATCCCCGGCAGCGAGGAGCACCGTGATGCCGCCATCCTCCCGATGGACTTTGACATCACCGGCGCCAGCCAGGTTGAGCTGATGGGCTCGCTGATCGACTATGCGGGCAAGATCGCCATCCTGAGCGCCACCGCCGATGCGCCCGACCAGAACTACTGGATCGAGGGCATGCGGGCTGCACTTGAGGATCCGAAGTACGCCAACATGGAGCTGGTCGAAGTTGTTTACGGCGACGACGACCCGCAGAAGAGCCTGACCGAGTGCGAGAGCCTGCTCTCCAAGTACCCCGACCTGCGCGGCATCATCGCCCCCACCACGGTGGGCGTGGCGGCTGCGGCGCAGTGCGTTGAGTCCGCCGGCGTCTATCCGGGCGGCCCCAATGCGGTGGGTGAGGGCCTGCAGGTGACTGGCCTCGGCACGCCCAACCAGATGCGCGCCTTCATCGAGAGCGGTGTGGTGGATGCGTTTGCCCTGTGGAGCCCCTATGACGAAGGCTACCTGGCCGGCTACCTGGGCGTTGCCCTGGCCACCGGCGAGGTGGAGGCCGCAGAGGGCAACACCTTTGAGGTCCCGAACCTGGGCGTCCGTGAGTTCCGTGCGAATGCGGTTGTCATCACCGGCCCGCCGACCGTCTTCACGATCGACAACATCGGTGAGTTCGACTTCTAGCCCGCGGCCTGCAGCCGCCGGCTGAGTGCGCAGCGGGGGAGCGGCCCGGGGGTTCGCCTCCGGGTCTGCTCCCCCCCTCCGTTTCTATGGTATAATGGCACCGGGTCTACAGCAAGCTATTGCTGCATGGGCTGCCCTCAGACAGGCCATCTTTCTGACCGCCCGGAACATACTGTCAAGGTGAAGAAGAGATGAAGAAAACCTGGATTGTTCTGCTCATTCTTGTCGCTGTTGTGGCGCTGGCCGGCTGCAGCCGGGGCGAGGGGGGCGCAGCGGGCTACGGCGCTGGCGGGGGGCAGTCGCTGCGCGAGGGGTCAACCTCCCCGCTTCATTCCCCCATCGCACAGGATCAAACCTACCAGAAAGTGCTGGGGCTGAACATCCTGCTTTACCCCCCGCCTGTGGATGACCCCAAGTTTGAGCCATACGGGGCCGCCTACTGGGAGATCGACCCCACCGAATTCGTGCAGGCGATGCGCGACGCGTTCAGCGGTGAAATGGGCGGCACCCCCGTCTATGAGCCAGTGGTTGATGCCCTTCAGGATCATCCGCTGGTCGCTCAGATCAGTGAGACCATCTACGGCGGCGAGCCTGTCCAGGTTGGCTGGGTCTACGGCAACAACAACAGCTTCGATTATCTTGAGTACAACGGCGTGACCGTCACCCTGGTGACCGCAGATAACGTGGTGCTGTTTGTGGGCGACCGCATGCTGCTTGACGAGACCACCTGGACCTTCGACGCCAAGAATGCGCGTGGCTTTTACATCCCGGCCAACACAGTGGTGGCGTTGAACCCTGAGGTGATGCGTTCCGCGCCGCTGCGTGTGGCCAACGCCACCGGCCAGCTCACCGCCGTGATCGTGCCGCAGGGTGTGGCTCTGGAGAGCGCCTCACCCGGCGCGGGCATCGATCAGGCGCTTGTCGCCAGTGACCGCTGGGTGTTTGCCTTTGAGGGTGTTGAGGGCTTCTACACCGGCCTGACCGGCAGCCGCACGACGATCAACCCCGTCGACTGACGGGCCGGATGCCCGGCACACGGGCAGTCGCGGGCAGAAGGACAGCCTGAAGGTAAGGGGCGGGCCTCTCCGGTGAGCGGGGAGGCCCGCCCGGCTGTTCTAAGGGGGTGGTGCTGGCCTGTGGCTGCCGCGCTCCG
>FWWM01003400.1_pt1 | contig 39593 bp, 31 predicted proteins | sample 2228351 | NCBI WGS metagenome assembly FWWM01 (sample SAMEA103939774, study PRJEB20133) | metagenome
TGGAGCAGGTAGTGCGGTGACGGTGAGCAACGCCAGCGAATCCTGCAGAAAGCGTCGTCGCGAAATCTTTCTCATCGCTCATCCCTCCTCACGCTACCCAGCTTCTCCTCAAGCAAAGGGTTTTCCTTGACGTTCTTCAAAAAAGCCCGGTATGCCCACGCGGGACATACCGGCAGAAGCAGATTGGTCTTGTCGCTCAGTTAAGCAACCTCTCATCGCGGAGTGGCTGGCACTGGCACCTCGCCCGGGCGGTGCCCCAGCTCACCCTCACGGTACATCTGCTCTTCGACCTCACGACGGACCGCCTCCGTGTCCGTACGAGGTCTCTGCAGGTACGCCCAGAGCGCGCCAATCACCACCAGAACCGCCACCACCGCAAGGATAACCACCGCGGGGCTCACCTCGCGTCGCATGGCTCTCACCTCACTGCCCGAGACACTCGATGCGGGTGCGGTCGTTGGACACGAGGCGGTTCATGTAGGCATTCGCCACGCAAGCGCGCCCGTCAGGGTCGGATTCGTCCACCCACAGGTTGTTGGGGTTCAAGGTGGCACTGATGCGCATCCACTTGGCGTGCCCGTCCACAAACACATAGTTGGAACCGCGGTTATGCACGCCGCAGTCCACGTTGGTCACCACATTGCGGATGTCCGGGCAAGAGCCGTACGCCTCGACGATCGCTATGACGCTGGCGGGTGCCGAGAACTTGCCCAGCGTCCTGCCTCGTCCGTCCCAGTTGGCATAGCAGCTGGTGGCGGAGGCAAGGTTCCAGATGATGTTGGTGGCGACCGCGTAGAAGTTCACCGCGTAGGTGTTGCGCAGGTTCTCCCAGCTTCCGCCCGGCGCCTGCTCGGCGGTGGGGTTCCCGCTGGCATCGAAGGGATAGTAGCCGCGGTTGGGGCGCGACGTACAGCGCAGGATGCCGTAGTTCTTCATATACGGCGCGAGCAGGTCGTAGAAGCCCGCATACGGTGCGCCGCAGTCCCAGTTGTTGGCGTAGTCCGTCCTGCCGCCCCAGCACAGGAGACGTCCGGGGTACGGGTTGGGACCGCTGTAGTTGTGGTTGCACACCTTAGCGGGGGTGGTGCGCTCGTCGTAGTCCTGCGTGTACATCGACCACGCCAGGCCGATCTGCTTGGTGTTGGACAGACAGCCGGTTTGTCGCGCTTTTTCGCGCGCCTGCGAGAACACGGGGAACAGGATCGCTGCCAGGATCGCGATAATCGCGATAACCACCAGCAGCTCGATCAGGGTAAAGCCCTTACACCTCTTCATTTTTGTAACCTCCTCGTCAGTCAGTTATGCGCCTAATCAAGGATGGTACGCCATCCTCGATTGCCTGACCACATGAGGGGGTTCTGACGCGACACGGGAGCGACGACAGCTCTATGCCCTCTATATTAAATCGATGTATATCACAGCCTGTGGGAGTCTGTCAAGGGGGATCGGGAGGGTGTTTGAAAACACGTAGCACGGGCATGTTACCCGTGCTGAAAACGCAGTCCGCCCGCGAGAGCGAGATGCTTCGCTAGCGCTCAGCATGACAATTAATAAACTCATTCTGCCATCTATTACTGTCATTCTGAGCGAAGCGAAGAATCTCTTGAGATGCTTCGGCTGAAGCCTCAGCATGACAAATGACAGGCTCATTCTGCCATTTAATGCCATCATTCTGAGCGAAGCGAAGAATCTCGCACCTCCTCTCCAGAGCGCACGGTCACCTGCCGCCGCACGGTGCGTCTCCACGCTCGCCATAGCCGGTACAGCAGACCAGACGCACCGTCTCCAAAGGCGATATGCACTCGCGGAAGCAGGTAAGGGTCGGTGTCCGGATACACGAGTCCCTTCCGAGTCGTGCACGCCGCGCGGTAACCCGCCTGCTGAACCATGTATACTACCTGCTCGTTGAGGTCGCCGTAGGGATAGCAGAAGGTGGTCACCTCCTCGCCCAGCAGGTTACTCAGGTCCTCCCTGCACAGCGCGATCTCCTGCCATGCTTCTTCGGGGTGCAGGCGAGGCAGATGTGGATGGGTGCGTGTATGTGCCCCCACTTCCCAGCCGGCGTCGTGCAGTTCACGCAGTTGCTGTGCGCTCATCACGCGGTGGCGAATATTCGTCGCCCATTCTGTCTCCTGACCCAGCCGCTGGCTGACGGCGAACACCGTTCCTCGCCACCCGAAACGGCTCAGCACGGACAGGGCGTGGGTGTAAACGCCCATCAGGGCGTCATCGAAGGTGAAGACCACCGCTTTTGGGGGAATCGTGCCCGCTTCCAGATGCCCTGCCAGCTCGCGCAGGGTGATGGCGTGATAGCCCAGCATCTTCAGCAGACGGCACTGTCGAGCCAGCCCCTGTGGTGAAACGTTCAGCGAACGCCCCGGCGCACCGACGTTATGGTACATCAGGATGGGTGGCATCTTCAGGCGCTGAGGGCGCGGGCGTACACCGATTCCACCCCGCGCACCATACGCTCCGGACTGTGATACCGACAGGCGAACTGCCGGGCGGTCTCGCCCAGCTGGTGGCGCAGTTCCGCGCTGGCGAGCAGTTCGCTCAGCCCGTGCGCCAGCGACACTGCCGTGAAGTCCACCAGAATGCCCGTTTCGCGGTCGCGCACGATCTCGGGCAGTCCGCCCACGCGCGTGGCGACCACCGGTTTGCCCAGCGCCATCGCTTCCAGCACCGCCATCCCGAACGTCTCGGACCGAGACGGCAACGCCACCACATCCACCGCCTGCATCAGCCGGGCGACATCGGTGCGCACGCCCACGAAGCGCACCCGTTCTGCCACTCCCAGCTCGGCAGCGCGCAGTCGCGTCCGACGGGCAAACGCACTGTCCGTACTGCCAACAAACAGCACGTAGGTGCTGGGATGCCTCATCAGCACGTGGGGCAGTCCTTCAATCAGCAGGTCGTGCCCTTTGATGGGTGTCACCTTCGCGAAGACTCCCACCAGCTTGCTGTCTGTGGGGATGCCAAACTCCCAACGCACCTCCCGAGGCGCGTCGGCGTGGAAGCCGTTCAGCGAGATGAAGTCGGTGGCATGGTGCACGGTTTGCACCTCGCTGGCGGACACGCCGTGCGCGATCAGCCAGCTGCGCACTGCCTCCGATACGGCGATCAGCGGGTTGCCCAATCGGGTGAGCCAGCGATAAGCGGGATCCGAGGTGAAAACGTGCACGGTGGACACCACCGGTCGACGCGTAAGCAGACCTGCCAGCAGACCCAGATAGGTGGCGCGGGTCAGATGGGTGTGGATGATGTCGATCTTCTGCTCGCGCACCACCTGCACCAGACGAGCCAGCGTCTCCAGCGAGCCGATGCCGTGCATGGGTAAGGGCAGGGTGTTCACGCCGGCGCGTCGGAGTTCATCGGGCAGCCAGTTTTGCGGCGGGCAGACGGTCAACACATGGTGTCCCTGTTGCTGGAGGGTTCGGGAGAGAAGCACCAGATGCCGTTCGGCACCGGATGTTGCCGAACTGGACACTACCTGGAGGACACGCCACTTCTTCGTCGGGACGTTAGTATGCATGGTTTCGGGATCAATGATTTGCTTTCCTGAGTATTATAGCCTCTCCGATTCGCCGCAGGCAACGCGAGCGGTCTAATCGCATGTCAAATCGCACACCTGCAAGAACGCCTCGACAACACGCGGATCGAACTGGGTGCCTGCACAGCGCCGAATCTCCGCCTTCGCCTCCTCGACTGACAGTGGCTCTTTCCATGGCGCTCCGTGCGTGAGAATATCATACACCTCCGCGACGGCGATAATGCGCGCCCCCAGCGGTATCTGTTCTCCTGCCAGTCCGTCGGGATAGCCTGTGCCATCCCACCGCTCATGATGGTGTTTGATGAGCGGGAGGGTGGGCTGTAGCGCGCGCACCGCACCCAGAATCTCCAGCGCCAGCGTGGCATGCTGACGCATGATGCGAATCTCCTCCTCGCTGAGACTGCCCAGCTTGCACAGAATACTCTCCGAGATAGCCACTTTGCCGATGTCGTGCAGTTCTGCCGCGCGGCGCAGGGTCAACAGATCCTCGTCACTCATGCCCAGCTTCTCCCCGGTAGCCACAGCCAGCACAGCCACCCGCGCGCTGTGGCGGTCGGCGTCCTTCTCGCGCATCGCCGCAACACGCACCAGCGCCTTCACGGTATCGTTCACTGCCCGATTCACCGCATCATGCATGTCCCTTCCCTCCTCTCAACACGATTCGCCAGCGGACAGGAGTGCCGTCACCACTGCCTCCAGCTCGTGTTCCAGCAGAGTGCGTGGGTCGATCACCACTTCGTCCTGCTCGATACGCACAAACACCGCAGGCTCGTGCCAGCGCAGGGCATGTGCCATCTGCTGAGCGCTTGCCCGCAACGGTCGCACGCACACCAGCGTGGTGGACAGTTCCTGCCCGGGCAGACTGCCTCCGCCCACTTGCGACACCCCCGGTCGCAGGCGGACCGTAGCCCGGTCGGCGGGCAGGGAGGACTGCAGTCGCCGTTTCAGCCTCTGTGCCCTTCTCCGAATCTGCTCGGCGGGCATTGCCAGCGCGCGCAGGACGGGTATCTCCCGCAACGCCTGATCCATATTCAAATACAACCGCAGAGTGGCTTCCAACCCGGCAAGGGTGAGCTTATCCACACGGAGCGCACGGTGCAACGGATGCCGGCGGATCGCCTCGATGATCGGCTTCTTGCCCAGAATGATACCTGCCTGCGGACCACCCAGCAGTTTGTCGCCGCTACAGGTCACCACGTCACAACCCGCAGAGATGCTCTCCTGCAGGGTCGGTTCATGCTCCAGCCCGAACTGTTCGGTGTTCACCAGGCATCCACTGCCCACATCGTCCAGCACCGGCAGGTTGTAGCGGTGTGCCAGCTCAGCCAGCTCCTGCGCGCATACCTCCTCCACAAAGCCCACGATGCGGAAATTGCTCGGATGACAGCGCAACAGCAGAGCGGTGTCGCCGGTGATCGCCCGCTCGTAGTCCGATAGGCGGGTGCGGTTAGTGGTGCCTACCTCCACCAGGCGCGCGCCACTCTGGGCGATGATGTCGGGCATTCGGAACGCGCCGCCGATCTCCACCAGCTGCCCGCGCGAGATAATCACTTCTCTGCCCTGCGCCAGCACGGTGACCGCCAGCAGCACCGCGCCCGCGTTGTTGTTCACTACCGTGGCATCTTCCGCACCGGTCAAACGGCACAGCAGGTCGCGCACATGGTCGATGCGGTCGCCGCGCTCGCCGGTTTCCCTGTCGATTTCCAGCATCGAGTGCCCGCTCGCCACCTCGGCGATGGCGCGTTTTGCCGATTCCGCCAGCACGGCGCGTCCCAACCCCGTGTGCAGAACCACCCCGGTGGCGTTAATCGCCTGGCGCAGGGTGCGATGGCGCCATCGGTATACCTCCTCCAGCACCTGCCCGGCAACGGAACCCGCGTCTACTGCCACCGGTTCACCCCGTCGGATGCGCTCGCGAAGCCGGTTCAGCACGTCGCGTGCACACGTCACCACCAGCTCGCGCCCGTGCTCGGCGATGGCAGATTGCACCTCTGCCTCCTGCAGGATGCGCGAGACGGCAGGAATCTGGCGCAGATCGGCTCGGCTATCCCGGTTCTGTCGCATGTTCATGCGCTAAGCTTCGTGTGGCGGAAACTCCAGTTGCGCCCACCACTTCGGCTCGACGTCGGGGAAGATGTTGTCTCGCTCCTCCGCCTCGCCCAGCGCGCCCCACTCTTCAGGGGTTGGTTCCTCGCCTCGTGCCACCCGCTCCAGCAGATTCACCAGCATCTGGAAGCGGTCGGCGTGCCACTGCGCGCGCAGTTCCGCGTAATCCCTCGCCGACCAGGTGCTGATGAGAAACTGCCAGTCCGACGACTGCAGGAGCAACAGCTCGCGGGCAATCTGCTTCAGGATGGTCTGCACGCGCGGGTTGTCGCCGTGCTCGCGCGCCAGACGCACCATTTCACGCTCGGCGGGGTAGATGCGCCTCCATGTCCATTCCGTCCACTCGTTCAGCCACACCCAGTGGTAGCCGCCCTCGCCCCACGAGCCTTCCGGCAGCTGAACAACCGTCTGCGGGGGATGCTGATGCAGGTAGCGACCGCAGGTGATGGGCTGGATTTCGGGGTGTGTCTCCATGCCACGGCGCACCCAGTACAGCCACTCGGGACCCTCGAACCACCAGTGACCATAAAGCTCGGTGTCATACATCGCGGTGATGATACCGCTCTGACCGGTGGACTGCACGTGCCGGTTCAATACCTGATGGGCGAGGTCTACAAAGTGCGTGGCGTGCTCCTGAATGCGCTCGAACGCCTTCGCCAGCTCGTAGGGCTGTTTCTTGCCCAGGTCGTCCTTCGGTCTGGAGATGCGCCAATAGCGCAACCCACCCGGTGGCAGTTTCTTGTGGAACTCCAGATAGTATTCGTCGCCGGGGTAACCCGAATCTGCGCTCCACACCTGCACGCCCGTCTCCGGGTCGCGGGTGAAGACGGCGATGGGCGGCTTGGGTTCGCCGGAGGAGTTCACCAGATAGACGGCATAGGGCGTTTTCTCGGTCTCCTCCGGGCGATACTGCACGCTGAACTGCTCCCACAGCTCGCGCAGGGGTTTGAACCGCTCGGCGTACACGCCGATCGCCTCCCCGCCTCGAAGCAGATGCGAGTCGATGAAGAAGTATTCGATGCCGTTCTCGGCAAGGATTTCTTCCACACCTTTGCGCAGCCAGGGCTCGGAGGGTTTGCCCTCGAAGTCCACCGGATAGTTCCAGCGATAGCGCGGGCGATAGGCGCATTCAGGCAGCCAGAAACCGCGCGGTTGCCTGCCGAAGAGGCGTTTATAGGTCTGTATGCCTTGCTTCACCTGCGCCTGTACCGCCTCGTCGGTGCCCAGCAGAGGCAGATAGCCGTGCGTGGCTGCGCTGGTGAGAATCTCGATGTGCCCGGCGTCCTGCAGGTCGCGAAATGCCCCCACAATATCCGAGCGGTAGCGTTCGCGGAAATCAGTTAAGGTTCGCGTGAAAAACTGATACCAGTAGTTCGCCAGCGCCGCCATGCCCAGCTGTTTCTCTTGCAGGAACTCCTGGCGGTTCACCTCTGCGGCGGCGATTTTATCTTTCAACCACGCCTCGAACTCATCCGCGAATACAGGCTGAGACAACTGCTCTGCCAGCACCGGTGTAATGCCGATGGTAAACTGCGGCGAGATACCCTCTTTAATCAGCCGATAACAGGTGTTCAGCAACGGAATATAGGTCTCTGCAGCGCTCTCCGACAGCCAGTCCATCCCGTGCGGGCTCCTGCCGTGCGCCAGCACGTATGGGATATGCGAGTGCAACACAAAAGCAAAATAACCGAGTGGTTTGGTGTTTTCCAACCTCTTGAGCCTCCTTGCGCATGTGCCTGCGGTTGATGTTAGCATAGCAGTTTTGCCCTGCGGATGTCAACGTATTGCCGTTGCGCCTGTTGCTACCGGTGTGACACAATAGATAGTGGGGAGGTGAGAACATGGCGGATACCGCTTTGCTGATAGTGGATGTGCAGAACGACTTCTGCCCGGGCGGCGCGCTACCTGTGCCGGAGGGCGACAGGGTGGTTCCCGTGCTGAATCGCGCCATCGAGCGGTTCCGGCAGTCCGGTGCGCCCATCATCGCCTCGCGCGACTGGCATCCCGAGAAGAGCACGCACTTTGCCGCGTATGGTGGGCAGTGGCCCGTGCACTGCGTCCAGAACACATCCGGCGCGCAGTTCCATCCCGACCTGCGCCTGCCGGAGGAGGCAGTGGTGGTGTCCAAAGGTATGGGGGAGAATGAAGACGCCTACTCCGCCTTTGACGCCCGCACCGACGACGGCAAACCGCTGGAAGACCTCCTGCGGGAGAGAGGTATCAGGCGGCTGGTGGTGGGCGGTCTGGCTACCGATTACTGCGTGCGGGCATCGGTGCTGGGCGCGCTCGAACGGGGCTTCGAGGTGCTGGTGCTGAAGGATGCCGTGCGCGGGGTGGACGTCCAGCTGGGCGACAGCCAGAAGGCGCTGGAGGAGATGCAGAGCAAAGGCGCCAGGCTCGTCAGCCTGGAGGAGGTCTCTTTGAGTTAGGCGGCAGGGGGCAGTTCTATCCGGTTGCGCCCCTGCTGTTTGGCAGCGTACAGCGCATCGTCTGCCGCGGTGAGCAGGGAGAGCTTATCGACGCCGTGCGTCGGATATTCCGCCACGCCCACGCTCACCGTTACCCGGAAGACGCTGGCACTACCCAGCGAGCGGAAGGGATGCTGTTCGACCAGCTGCCGGATACGCTGTGCCGTCTGTGTTGCCTGATGAAGGGGGGTCTCTGGCAGGATGACCAGAAACTCTTCACCACCATAGCGAAAGACCATCTCGGTCTCGCGCAGGTTTTCCACCAGCAGGCGACCGACCTCGCGCAGAACCGTGTCACCTGTGGCGTGTCCCCATCGGTCGTTTATCTGCTTGAAGTGATCGACGTCCATCAACAACAGAGAGAACCGTTTGCCGTACCGTTCACTGCGCCGAATCTCTTCTTCCAGCCGGAGCTCCAGATACCGCCGATTGAACAGTCCGGTGAGTCCGTCGGTCAACGCCAGCAGTCCCACCGAGCGCGTGATGCGCGATACCTCCAGTACCTGCGCGAACTGACCGGCGACCGCCGTCATCTGCTGAAGGTGATACTCTTCGAAATAGCCGGGCTTCGGGTGAGCGGCAAGCAATACCCCTTCCACCCTGCCTCGCGCGTTCAGCGGAACGCCCATCAGGCTGGCGAAGATGCGCTTCGAGGCGGAGCGTATCAGCCCCGGTGCGCTCGAAGTGTTCGGCAGACACAGTGGCTCATTGCGCTGGGCGACCAGCTCCGCAACCTCCACCTGCCCTTCTGATCCCTTTTCGTCGGACAGACGAATGGGGTCTCCGATTGCACCTGCCACCTCAAACCTGCCACTTTCGGAATCACGCAGATAGAGCGTCACAAAGGGAGCGGAAAGAAGGTTCGCGACGAGTGAGATGAACTGCTGGGCTGAATCCTGCACCGATAGCCCTTCCGCCAGCAGACGGCTGGTCTCGTACAGAGCGTTCAGCGTCCTGTTTTCCTGCCGGAGGGTCTGGTATTCCTGAACCCTGCGGATGGCGAGCGTCAGCGCGTCGCGCAGAGGCTGAACCCGGTCGCGAACTGGCGTCTCCTCACCCGACCCCCAATCTGCCAGCGCGATCGCCCCTGCAATACCCCGGTCATCGTGCAGGAGGAGAGCCAGAACGGGTAACGAGGCAGGGAGCGCTTTTCTGAAAGCTTCCGTCATAGTCTGCAAGTAGCGCGCACCCTTCATGTTTCGGGGCACGTGCAGGTCTATGACGGCGGGAACCATCTGCATATCCGATGCGTGGGCGAGCCGCAGGCACGAGTGAGCCTCATCATATACCCACAACGCACCCTCTCCTGCCCCGGTATACTCCTTCAGGGTGAAGACAATGTGATGCGCCGCGTCATGCAGGTCACGGGCGGTCAGAGCGATTTGCAGAATCTGCTGTCGGCAGCGCTCCATCTGCCTCTGCGCCGTCTGCTCGCGGTGCGCGCTGACCAGCTCCTGATACTGAAAACGCAGTTGACGGTGCGCCTCGCGCTCCTGCTCCCACTGCTCGCGCAGTTCATACGGCAGGGGTAGCAGGAAGTGGTCGTCATCTTCTGCTTCTGACTCCGCCAGCGTGAAGCCCAGATACAGCCACACCATCGCAAACAGCGGCGCCCACCAGACGAAATCGCCGTTCACCAGCCATGCATGGATAAACGGTGCCGGTATGAGCAGACACGCCGCCGAGCGTGCGACGCGCCGATGGACGGCGATCGCCCATGCGCTGAGCGGCAACCAGAGCGGGGAGTACACCTGCAACGTGGAAACCGCCAGCACATCCAGCAGAACCGCCAGCCTACCCTGCGGCTTTACCGCCGTCAGCAACAGTACACCACCGGCGACGCCAGTGACCAGCTGCTGAAATGGTGGGGTCTCCCATCCCCACACCACCACGGCCACTGCAAACGCCAGCCGCAGAGTCAGTTGTGCCATGCTCAGGGACTCCATTCTGCGTCCATCCACAGCTCCAGAATGCGCTTCTCGTCCAGCGCGGGGTTCAATAGATAATGCGCGGCAACGTTCGCTACCGCCGATGCGGGCAACATCCCGATCAGCTCCGTCTCCTGTACATCAGCGCCCATCTGCACGGCAAGAGACCGCACATATTCCAGCACCCACCAGAGCGGGCTTCGGTCGGGCCGGGTGAGGTTCAGCGAGACCTGTGCAATGCCCCGGGAGGGCAGGAACAGTCCCAGCGCCCGAACGCCCTCCAGCTGGGGAATCTGTGACCGCTCGCGCCGAATGGTGCGGGCAATCTGCTCGGCAATCTCCGCGCGGTCGGTGTTCAGGTTGATGTTGAACGCGATGAGAGGTCCCCGCGCGCCGATAATCACCGCACCGGCGGTCGGGTGCAGGTAGGGCGGACCGGCATCCGGCACACGATTCCCCGTCAGCTCTTGCCCGACCCACCTCTCGAATCCACCGCGACGGAGGGTGGGCAGGTCGGCAGGCTTGCCGGGCAAGGCGGACTGTTCGTAAAAGTAGACAGGGACCTCCAGCTCACGCGCGATACGATAGCCTACCTGCCTTGCCAGCTCCGCGCATTCGCTCATCGTCACTCCACGCAGGGGAATAAAGGGCATCACATCCACCGCTCCAATGCGCGGATGCACCCCCTGATGAAAGCGCAGGTCAATGCGCTCCACAGCCACCCGCGCACTGCGAAACGCCGCCTCGGCGACGGCGTCTGCCTCGCCCAGAAAGGTCAGCACGGTACGGTGATGGTCCAGGTCTGCGGACACATCGGCGAGGCGCACTCCGGCTACCGATCGCACGGCATCGGAGAGAGCCTGCACGGTATCCTGATCCCGCCCCTCGCTGAAGTTCGGTACACACTCTATCAACCGTTGTGACAATGCGAGAACGCTCCTCCTGATAAATATTCGGCAAAAAGTGGACAACATCATGATAACCGAAAGTGCGGGGATACCGTCGATGATAGTGAAAAACCGCGACCCGAAAGTGCGGTGAAGCAACTTTTTCAGCAGAATCACCGGCAAACTGCTTGACGTTTGTGCAGGGTCGTGGTATAGTAAAAATTGAACAACTCAGGCATTTCCACCGCGCAAGCGGTGAATGCATACGGGGCACGTTCTGACTAGAACAGAAGAGCACCGGATGGATGTGGGAGGACGCGCTGGAGGTAACCCTGGCAGGCTCCACGAAGCGAACTCCCCAACCTGAAGTGTGCCCTCTCTGTTCCGGGAAGTGGTGCTCCGAACGGTAAAGTACACTTCCTGTAAAGGAACAAGGAGGAGGGTACGATGAAACGTCTGTTGATCGGCTTGGGTGTCGCCATCGCGATCACCTTCGCTGGCAACGCCTGGGCGCAGGTGCCCCCCGACGTTCCACCCGGGCACTGGGCTTATGACGCCATCGAGGAGCTGTTTGACCTCGGCGTCATGAAGGGCTACCCGGATGGCACGTTCAAGGGGAAGGTGCCTCTGACCCGCTACGAGTTCGCCATCGCCATTCGCGATGCGCTGGCTCAGGTTCGCGAGCAGATCGAGGAAGTCCGTCGGCAGATCCCGAGCGTGCCGACCACTCAGCCTCAGCCGCCTCAACCGCCTGCACAGCGCGGCGAGGTTTTCACTGCCGACGAAAAAGCAAAGCTCGGCAGGATCCCCGCCGACACCGCAGAGCGCCTGCAGAGGCTGGAGGAGGCGATGCAGAGACTGAATCGCCTCGCGACGGAGTTCCAGGATGAGCTGGCATCGCTGGGTGTGGACATCGAGTCCGCCAAGCGAGACCTCGCCAACCTGCGCCGCCGCGTGGAGGCGATCGAGGAGGAGCTGAAGCGCCTGCGCATCACCGGCGATGTGACCTTCGTCGTGCGCGGCACCAACAGCATCGACAACCGCACCGCCATCGACCTGAATGGTCAGCCGACTGCTACCGGTGGCTTGCTGGGCAACCTCGAGGTCCTGCATGAGCTGGGTCTCAACATCAGCAGCAAGCTGGGTGAGACCGCTTCCGCCGATGTGAGCCTGGTGGTCGGCAACTGGTTGCCGTACCTCGGCTCCGCGTCGCAGTTTGCCGGACCTCGTCCGACGGCGACCAACACCGACATCACGCTGTGGAAAGCCGCGGTCAACGCGCCGATTAGCGTTCTTGGCACCGAGGTCAACCTGACCATCGGTCGCTTCGAGAACCGCATCAGCCCGCTGACCCTGTGGCGACCCGATGTGGATGTCTACACCACCATCGATCGCTACGACAACGGCTACTACAGCATGGACGGTGCCAAGGCGAGCCTGGGCTTCGGCTCGGTGCAGATCGGGCTGTTCGCCGCTCGCAACAGCAACGTCAATTCCAACAACGGCGGTAACTTCATGTCGCTCAACGGCGGCATCGGTGCCCTGCCGGCCATCGCCGCGGCTCATCCGTCCACCGCTACGGTCGCGGGCATCGGCGCGTTCGACAGCAGCGCTGGTGCTACTGTTGACGTGAACCTCGGCGAGAAGGTAACCCTCAGCGGTGAAGTGATCACCGCCAAGCTGGGCACCACCAACGTCGTGCCGTTCGGCAACGTCAACCGCCTGAACGTGTACGGCGGACACTTGAAGGCGAACCTGATCGATCGCCTGACCATCACCGCCGACTACGCCCAGAGCGACCTGCTCCTGCAGGAGAGCAACGTCAACAACAAGGACAACTGGGCGTTGCTGGTAGGGTTGGGCTACACCTTCAGCGATGACCTGTCGCTCAGCGCTGGCTATCGCGAGGTTCGCCCGTACTTCGCCGCTCCCGGTTACTGGGGACGCATCGGCTACTGGCACAACCCGACCGACATCAAGGGCGTGGACGTCGCCCTTGCATGGAAGCTGGGTTCCATCGCCATCGATGCGAAGGGCGGCTTCTACAAGGGTAGCGATCGCCCGGCGAGCTTCGTCGGCAAGGACGATGAGATCACCCACATCGCAGCCGGTGTGCTGTGGAACGCCACCGAGAAGCTGAACCTGAACGTCTCCTACGAGGGCGTTCTGTGGAATCTCAAGACCTCCGCCGCTGGCGCGAAGCCGACGGAGAACTACGTCACGCTGGGCGTGGACTACAAGGTGAGCGACAACGCTCTGCTCAAACTGCTCTACCAGGTCGTGGACTTCAACGCCAAGGGTGTCGCCTCGTGGCGCGTCATCCCCGGCGACGACAAGGCACGCGCTGGTGTGGCAGTGGCGCAGTTCAGCGTGAAGTTCTAACCTGAACCCGTCTATCCACCCCCTCCGGATAGTCCGGAGGGGGGTTTCATTTGCAACCCATCTTCGCAGGAAAATCCTCCACTGTAGCGAAAGTGCAGACAAGCCGTTATCCGATACGGGGGGTATCCGGGATGCGCGGGATTGTGCTTTCTGTCGCGGTGGTCTTCTGTCTCTGTGCGTTCGCCGGTGCTGATGATGTGCCGCCCGGACACTGGGCATACGATGCCGTGCAGTCGCTGATACAGGAAGGCATCCTGCAGGGCTATCCGGATGGCTCGTTTCGGGGGCAGACTCCTCTCTCTCGCTACGAGTTCGCCCATGCCCTGCGCCGGGCGATTGTCGGGGTATCGCGTCGGATCGAGCAGGTAGCAGGCGAGATGCGTCGCCCTGAGGCTCCTGCGCCACAACCCCCGGCCGTGCCACCCACGCTACCATTCACCGAAGCCGAGCGCGAAAAGCTCCGCCGCCTGCCTGCAGACACAGCTGAGCGACTGCAAAGGCTCGAAGAGCAGATGCGCGTGCTGGAACGCCTTCTGGACGAGTTCGGGCAGGACCTCAAACTGCTTGGCGAGGATGTACGCCGCCTGCGCAACGAGCTATCGGGCACCGAAAGCCGGCTCCGCTCACTCGAGCGACAGATGCGCCAGCGCGTGCAGGTAAGCGGTTCGCTTGACCTCATAGGGCGGGGCGCACACGGAATAGGTGGGAAGAACGCGGTAGACCTGAACGGCTACACCCTCACCGGCGGACTGCTGAACAACGTGCATGTCACCCACGAGCTGAGCCTGCAGGTTGGCACAGAGATAGCTGAAGGTGTGCGCACTGAAGCCGAGCTGGTGGTGGGCAACTATCCGAGTTATCTCGGCTCGGCATCGCAGTTCGCAGTTACCGCTAAACGCGCCCCCGGCGCCACCGACTTCCTGCTGTGGAAAGCAGACGTACAGATTCCTGTTCTCCTCTTTGGCAGGCAGGGCGTCCTGTCCGTTGGCAGGATCGAGAACCGCATGACGCCGCTCACCCTCTGGCGCCCCGACGTAGATGTGTATACTCCGCTTCCCCGCTACGACAGCGGCTACTACAGTATGGATGGGCTGAAGTTTCAGCTGGACACCGACCTGGCGAATGTGATGCTCTACGCCGCCAGACACAACACGGTAGGCACCAACCTGCTCTCTGATTTCATGCGTGTCTCTGCTGGTGTCGACCCTCTCAATCTGTTCCAGCCGGGCAACCCGGTGCGTCAGCGCCCGAACCGCATTCCCTACGGCATCGTGCACGCCCGGCACAGCGCGGGAGCGTCCGCATTGCTCAAACTGGGGCGAGAGGCAAGCGTAGGGGCACAGTTTATCGTCCTCGATATGAGGCGCGACCTCCCGACCGCACTGGGCGCGGTGAATCAGGCAAACGTGTGGGGGTGGCAGGCGGATTGGGCGCCATCCGACCGCTGGGACTTCGCGCTGGTGTATGCGCAATGCGACCTCCTGCATCACGGTGACAATCGCCTGAACACGGACAACTGGGCATTCCTCGCACGAGTGCAGTACCGCCCCAGCGACAGGGCGTCTGTGTGGCTGGGCTATCGCGAGTTCCGACCATACTTTGCCCCGCCCGGTTACTGGGGGCGCATTGGCTACTGGCACAATCCGACCGACCTGAGGGGTGTGGATATCGGCGTGCGCACCCGTACGGGTAATCTGGGTCTGGAAGCGCGTGGCGGGTTCTATGCGGGCACGGGCAGAGCGTCGCCTCCCGCCGGTTTCGGCACAGATGATCGGGTAAGCCACGTCGTGGTGAACGCCCTGTGGCAGACTCGTCCGCGCTGGCAAGTCGGGCTGACCTATGAGGGGGTCATGTGGAGGCTGTCGGACCCGCTACGCTTCAACCCGAATGCGGGGCTATCCGCTCCCGGCAAGCCCGTGGAGAACTATCTGACGCTGACGGTAGGGTATGATATGGGGCGGGATACGAGACTGCGCCTGCTGTATCAGATTATCGATTACGACGCGAAAGGTGTTGGCTCATACTCCCTGCTGGGCACCGGTAAGGAGCGCGGTGGGGTGGCAGTGGTTCAGATGAGCACGGCGTTTTGAGTTTCGACAGGAATCTGGGCGCGTCGAGGCGAAACCTGCTTCTACCTGTCCTGTCTCACTCACACAGTCTGGGCACTCAAGGAGGCGATTCACACGCATGGCGTTGAACGGCACTGAAGAACGACGCGAGCACTGGGGCACACGCATTGGACTGGTTCTGGCGATGGCGGGAAACGCCATCGGTCTGGGCAACTTCCTGCGCTTTCCGGGTCAGGCGGCGGCGAACGGGGGCGGAGCTTTTCTCATCCCTTACTTCATCTGCCTGTTGTTGATGGCGATCCCGCTGATGTGGCTGGAGTGGACGCAGGGACGATACGGCGGCGTGCGTGGACACGGCACGACCCCTGCCATGTTCCAGCTGATGTGGAAACATCCCATCGCCAAATACGTGGGCGTTCTGGGGCTTTTCATTCCCACTCTCATCCTTTTCTACTACTCCTATATCGGTTCATGGACGCTGGGATACAGTATCAAAACCCTCGTGGGGCAGATACCGCACGTGGAGAAGATCCATCTGCACGAGGGTATGACCGCCGACGAAATATCACAGACCGTGTTGAAGCCATACAACGAGTTTCTGGGACAGTACCAGGGGGTAACGGACAGCAGTCCCTTCCTGCGTCCAGACGTTTTTACGCTGATCGTATTCGCTGTGGTGTACGTGCTGACGCTGTGGCTGATGGCGCGCGGCGTGTCGGGCGGAATTGAAGCTCTGGCGAAGATTGCCATGCCTCTTCTATTCATCCTCGCCATCGGACTGGTAGTGCGCGTGTTCACGCTGGGGCATCCCGTCTCCAAAGACTACGGCGTGATGGACGGTATCGCCTTCCTGTGGGAGCCGAAGTGGTTTGTAGAGCGAGACGGCAGGCAGATTTTCGTGTTACTGGACTCGAAGACGTGGCTGGCGGCGGCGGGGCAGGTCTTCTTCTCGCTGAGCCTGGGCATGGGCGCCATCCAGTGCTACGCCTCCTACCTGCGTCAGAAAGATGACGTCACCCTTACCGGCTTATCCACCACCGCCTCCAACAGTTTTGCCGAGGTGGTTCTGGGCGCGTCCATCGCCCTGCCTGCGGCATCTGCCTTCTTCGGAGTGGCGGCGGCGCAGATGATCGCGGCGAAGGGCAGTTTCTATCTCGGCTTCGTCTCCATGCCGGCAATCTTCAGCTTCCTGCCGGGCGGCAATCTGCTGGGCTTTCTGTGGTTCCTGCTCCTCTTCTTCGCGGCAATGACCTCCATCGTCGCGATGTGCCAGCCGGTTATCGCCTTCCTTGAAGACGAGTTCGGGATGAGCCGCAAGCGCGCCGTGGCGGCGATGGGGATCCTGTGGCTCATCGGCGTGCAGTTCGCCATCTGGATCAAAGGGGGTATCGACGTATACGACTTCTGGTCGAGCACCTTCGGCCCCCCGCTGATGGCTCTGCTGGAAGTGATCATTTTGATGTGGATCTTTGGCGCGGATAAGGTGTGGAAAGAGATGCACGAGGGAGCGCTCCTGCGTGTGCCTCGCTTCTTCTACTACTGCGCCAAATATGTTACCCCGCTGTTCCTGCTGGCGATTCTGGGCACATGGTATATGGAGAACGTCATCCGTCCGTTGATCTCGGGAGAGCTGTTCACCCGTCCGCTCGAGGCGGCTGGGCTGGAGGTCGGCTGGCACATCTGGCTGGTGCGCGGGTTCGTGATACTGGTGTTCGTCCTGCAGTTGCTGGCGATCTGGTACGCATGGAATGTGCGCAAGAGCATGCAGAGGGCGGAGGTGCTTCCCGAATGAACTGGCAGGGATGGGTGTTCATGCTCAGCGCGTGGACCTTTTTCACCGCGCTGTTGATTTACTGTTTCTATCGTATCCTTTTTGGCGACGCCCAGCAGAGAGGTGGCGACGATTGACGCACGCGGGCTAGCCCGGCTGGTCTTCGCGCTCCTGCTGGTCATCGGAGCGGCGCGGGAACATACCCACCGCCTCGAGCGGTCGGCGGAAAGGCAGATACGGGCAGAGCTGGGCGGCAGAGGACAGGTCCGGGTCAGCATCGAGCCACAGTGGGGCGCATTGGGCGTTCTGCTGGCAAAGGCGAACACCATCACCGTAACAGCCCGAGGCTTCGACGCCCCGCGTATGCCGTTCTTTACCGAGCCCGACGTGCCCGCCTGGCGAGGAACAGCCCGACAGGTGCGCATCACGATGGAAGATTTCCGCCTGCGTGGACTGCCGGTGCGACGGATGGAAGCCACCATACCCGGCGTAACGCTGGACTCTCGTGCCGCCGCCTTCCGCCTGCGCATCCGTCTGTTTGGCGCGGGGTGGGGCGAAGGCTGGGTGATACTGGACGAGGCAGGGCTGACCGAATACATCCGGCGACGTCTGCCAGAGGTTCGCGACGCACAGGTGAAGGTTAGCCCGAACGGTATCCGCATCTCCGGCGAGCTGACGGCGTTGCTGGCATCATGGAAGTTTGAGGCGACGGGACAGGTGGCGGTTCGAGACGCCCGACAGCTGGTGGTTGCGGATGCACAGATTCGCATGGAAGGCGAGCCGCTGGCGTCGAGCGTGGTGCAGAAGGTGCTGTCCGCGCTGAACCCTGTGCTGGACATCGAGCGCGACCTGCAGATCGGTTCCGCGTTCCGCATTGAGCGTGTGGAACTGGGAGACGGTATTCTGAAACTCATCGGGCGAGCAACGGTGCCGCCCCGAACGACAGGAGGTGTCAACGGTGACAGAGAGCAGTGAACTGCGACGTACCCCGCTTGCCAACGTTCACCCTCAAATGGGCGCGCGCATGGTGGAGTTTGCCGGGTGGTGGATGCCTGTTCAATACAGTGGTATCATCGCCGAGGCGCGCGCCGTGCGTGAACGGTTGGGCATTTTCGATATCAGCCACATGGGCAGGTTTCATTTGCGGGGCGCACAGGCAATCCCCGCGCTGGAAGAACTGACCACGAACGATGTATCCGCCCTTACCGACGGCTCGGCTCAGTATTCCCTGCTGACCAATCCGCAGGGCGGCGTTATCGACGACATCATCGTGTACCGTCTGGCGAGCGACCACCTGCTGGTGGTGGTGAACGCGGCGAACGCCGACAAGGACCGAGAGTGGATACTGGCGCACCTGCCGCCCGGCGTTGCCCTCGAAGACCACACGGCGCGCACGGTGATGATCGCCGTACAGGGACCGCAGGCGGTGGAGCTGGCGAGCCGTCTGCTATCGCAAGACCTTGCCGACCTGCCGCGCTTCCACGTCACGGAGTGCCGATGGCAGGACGAGCCGGTCCTGGTGGCGCGCACCGGTTACACCGGCGAGGACGGCGTGGAACTGATAGCGAACGCTTCCATTGCCGAGCAGTTGTGGAGCGCGCTGACAGAGGCAGGTGCCACCCCCTGTGGACTGGGCGCGCGCGACGTGTTGCGCATTGAAGCGGGCTATCCCCTGTACGGTCACGAGCTGAACGAGCACATCAATCCCATCGAGGCAGGGCTCGGCTGGGTGGTCAGCAAGACGAAGCCCTTCATTGGGGCGGAGGCGATTCGCCGTATCCGTGAGCAGGGACCGTCGCGCAAACTGGTCGGGCTGGAAGTGGAGGGACGCATGGTGGCGCGACAGGGCTACGCAGTGCAGGTAAACGGGCAGACCGCTGGCGAAATTACGAGTGGAACCTTCTCGCCCACGCTGGAAAAGAGCATCGCCATGGCTTTTGTGCAGAGCGAGCACGCGAAAACAGGCACGTCGGTACAGGTGGATATGCGCGGAAAGGCGGTGCCCGCCCGCGTGGTGACGAGACGGTTTGTCAGTCACGTATAACTCAGGAGGTTGAGCATGAACATTCCCGGCGATTTACGATATTCCAAAACCGATGAGTGGGTGCGTGTGGAGGGCGATGTTGCCACCATCGGCATCACGGACTACGCGCAGTCCGAGTTGGGCGATATCGTGTACGTGGAACTGCCTGAAGTTGGGCGCGTGGTGCAGGCAGATGAGATGTTCGGCACGGTGGAGTCGGTGAAGGCGGTGGCAGACCTGTACGCGCCGGTAGGCGGCGAGGTGGTGGAGACCAACAGCGCGGTCACCGAGCGCTATGAACTGCTGAACGAGGACCCGTACGGCGAGGGCTGGCTCATTAAATTGCGCCTGTCCGATCCCGCCGAGGTGGATGGACTGCTCACCGCCGAGCAGTATCAGGCGACTATCGAGGAGCGTCAGAAAGCATGAGCTACATCCCGCACACCGATGCCGACCGCGAGCGCATGTTGCGCGCGATCGGTGTGGAGAGCATCGAAGACCTCTTCGCGGAGATTCCGGAGGAGGTGCGCTTTCGGGGTCTGCTGAACCTGCCCAAAGGCATGGACGAGATTGCCCTGCGTGCGCACGCCCAGCGGCTCGCCGCGCAGAACCTGGACGCCTCGCGGGCGGTGTGTTTTCTGGGCGCGGGCATATACGACCACTTTTCGCCCGCCGTGATCGAAGCCATCATCTCACGCGGCGAGTTCCTCACCGCCTACACCCCCTACCAGCCGGAAGTCAGTCAGGGTATCCTGCAGGCGATGTTTGAATACCAGACGATGATCTGCCAGCTGACCGGTATGGAGGTGAGCAACGCTTCCATGTATGACGGAGCCACCGCGCTGGCGGAAGCGGCGCTGATGGCATGGCATCACACCGGGCGCAGTCGCATCGTCATCTCCCAGAGCGTGCATCCGCATTACCGGCATGTGGTGCATACCTATGCGCGGGCGGCGGACCTGCAGGTGGATGAAATTGCCTGTAGTGCGGAGGGTGTCACATCGCTGGATGCGTCTATCGCGGACGATACAGCGTGTGTGCTGTGGCAGAATCCCAACTTCTACGGCAACCTCGAGCCGATGGCGGAATTGACCGCGCTGGCTCATAGGGTGGGCGCGCTGGCTATCCTGGCGGTAGACCCCATTGCGCTGGGGGTGCTGAAGCCGCCGGGCGAGTACGGCGTGGACGTGGTGGTGGGAGAAGGTCAGCCGCTGGGTCTGGCGATGGGCTTCGGCGGTCCATTGCTGGGCTTCTATGCGTGCAAAGAGAACTATGTGCGCCGTCTGCCGGGGCGCATCATCGGCGAGACGGTGGATGTGGAGGGCAGGCGCGGCTTCGTGATGACCCTGCGTACGCGGGAGCAGGACATCCGTCGCGAGCGCGCTACCTCCAATATTTGTACGAACGAGGCGTTGATGGCGCTGTCGGCGGCGGTGTATCTGAGTGCGCTGGGGAAGCAGGGCTTGCGTCAGGTGGCGAACCTGTGCGTGCAGAAAGCGCACTACCTGGCGCGCCGGCTGACCGAACTGCCGGGCGTACAGCTCGTATACCCGAATACCCGCTTCTTCAAGGAGTTTGCGGTCAGCGTGCCGCGCCCGGCGGAGGAGGTGGTCAAAGAGCTTTTGCCCGGTTACCTGGCGGGGGTGCCTCTGAGCCGCTATGAACCGGCGCGCGAGCATCATCTGCTCGTCGCAGTGACCGAGAAGCGCACTCGGCAGGAGATGGACGATTTCGTGCAGGCGATGCGCGGGGTATTAAGCAGGGCGTAGCGCAGGGCACATCTTGCTTTTATATGAGGAAACTGCTATACTTTGGGTGACGCTATCGCTCGACAACTGGGTAGCGGATGGGGTGGTATTATTGATTGTTCATCTGCGCATCGCCGTCACACGGGCGAGGCATACCTGAAACTGGAGGGCTACCGGGCTATGGGGGATGTGCAATCCCACATCGAGCGCGGCGTCGCGTACAAAATCAACGGGCAGTACGATGAAGCGCTGGCGGAGCTGAGAGCGGCTGTGCAGATGGCGCCCAACAACGCCGAGGCGCACCACCAGCTCGGACTGGTGCTGGGTTTCATCGGCGAGTTCGAGCAATCGCTCAAGGAGCTGGAGCAGGCGGTGCAACTGGACGGACGCAACGTAGCCATTCGCAACGACCTTGCCCTGACCTACGCGATGCTCGGCATGTACGAGGAGGCGCGGGCACAGTTCGAGGAGGTGCTGCGTCAGGACCCGACGAATGAGGTCGCGCTCAAACAGATTCAGTTTCTTCAGTTTACGTAACGAAACCGCGCTGGCAGGGCTGATACTCGCTCTGCTGGTTGGCGTGTTTCTCCTTCCTGAGCTATCTCGCGGGCGTGTGTGGCTTCCCACACGCCTGCTTTACTGGGTATACCCCTATCGCGCGTTCACCAACGAGACACCGCCCCCGTGGAACCCGCTGATGTGGGACGGCGCGGCGCAATTCGGGGTATGGCGACTGTTTGCCTCGCGCATGTGGAATGAGGGCTATCTGCCGCTGTGGAACCCGCATCAGGGGCTGGGCTATCCGCTCTACGCCAACAGCCAGTCCGCCATCTTCTATCCGCCCAACGCGCTCTTCGCGTGGCAGGGGGCAGAGGCTTTCGGCTGGCTGGCGGGGTGGCACCTCTGGTGGGCAGGTATGGGCACATGGTTACTCCTGCGCAGGCAGGTGGGGGTCGGCTTCGCGCCGGCGATGGTGGGAGGAACTGGTTTCGCCTTCTCGCTGTGGATGGTAACCTGGCAATACCTGCCGACCGTGCCCGCTACCGCATCGTGGGTGCCGTGGGTGGTGCTGACCGCGAGCCGGTGGGTTTGCCAGCCTGACGCACGACGCGCTACATGGTGGGGCGCCACGATGGGGCTGTGTCTGCTGGCGGGGCATCTGCAGATAGCCTTCTATGCCCTGCTTGCAGGCATGTTGCTGGCGGTGGTGGACGCCGTTGCCCGTTTTCGGCAGGTGATGCAGGCACAGACGCTGGCGACCCTCCTGCTGGCGTTCATCATTGCCCTCTCGCTGAGCGCACCGCAGGTTCTGCCCGCGGTGGAGCTGTCGCGCTACTCGCATCGCCGGGCGCCAGCCTCCGCCGAAGGTTACTCGGCTTACGTGGGTAGTGCTATGCCCGTCGCCCATCTGATAACCCTCTTCCTGCCCGACTTTTTCGGGCATCCCGGCGTGCCCCGCACCGACGCTCCCGACGTCAGCACCTACTGGGGCAAGGGCAACTACGCCGAGTTCGCCTGCTATGTGGGGCTTCCTGCGCTGTGGCTGGCGATGCTGGGGGCACTGGGGCGTCGGGTGGTGTGGCGCGGATATGCCCTCTTGCTGGCTCTACTGGCGATACTGCTGGCGCTGGGCACTCCGCTCAACGCCCTGCTGTACTTCGGCGTACCGGGTTTCAGCGGAACCGGCTCGCCCGCGCGTGTGCTGGTGCTGTGGGCTTTCGGTATCGCTCTGCTGTCGGCGATGGGGGCGGAAAGGCTGGGCGCGATCGCTCGCAAGGAGTGGGGGCTGGCGGTTTTGAGCCTGCTGGTGCTGTTTGCTGTTAGCGCGGGGACGGCGCACCGGATGGCGACGCAGGCGCTGGGCGAAGGCGCGTTTGCCGAGCTGTTCGTTCTGCAGATGCCCGTGCTGGTGCAGGGAGTTGCGCTCACCGCGCTGGGCGTGGGCGCGGTGCTCTTCGGGCGGAGGCGAGGCTGGCGTCCGGCATTTCCGCAGGGCGTGCTGGTGCTGTGTGTGCTGGGCAGTTTGTGGCTGGCTGGCGTGGGCTACAATCCGACTGCCTCTGCTCAGGATGTGTATCCCGCCACTCCACTTATCGGGCGCGTGCGCGAGATCGCCGGGCAGAGGTGGCGAACCTTTGCCGTGCAGGGCGGATGGAGCCTCTATCGCGCGCCCGAAGCCATCCTGCCTCCCAACCTGGCGACCGCGTCAGGACTGTTTGACCTGCAGATTTACGACTCGCTGATGCCCCTGCACGCCAAGCGCTGGCTGGACGAACTGAACAGCAGGGACTCCGCGCCGGTGGAGAACGGCAACATGGCGCTGGGGTGGCGCGCGCCTGCCGAGAAGCTGGCGGATGTGGGCGTGCGCACCGTGCTGTCCGCCAAACCCCTGAGTGAGCCGGGCTTGACCCTCGTGTTCAGCGGGACAGAGGGCAATATCTATGAAGTGGAAGGAGCGCGCTCGTGGGTGCGTACCGCCGACGGACGCGAGTGCGACTTCCGCTGGCAGGGCTGTAACCGCCTCGAAGTGTCCGTGCCGTCGGGGGCGAGTACCCTGCAGGTGATGCAGACCTTCTACCCGGGCTGGCGTGTGGAACCGAATGGGGCAGTGACCCCGCTGGACGGCGTGTTCCAGCAGGTTCAGGTTGCCGACGGCACACGAACTGTTCGGCTGGTCTTTGCGCCCGAACTGTTGAAGGTCAGCCTGTATATGGCGTTGCTGGCTCTGGGCTGGGTGACGGCGGTGTGTTCAGCAGGATGTCCGCGGGGCAAGGGCGAAAAAGTGGAATAACTGGGTAGAGCCAACGGATGACGGGAGAGACCATGCGCACGCTGTGGTTGTGCATAATCTGTCTGTTTTGGATGAGCGCGTCGGTATACGCGGACGTGGCTGGCTATGTGAAGGTACGCCAGTCGCTGAAAGCGTTGCCGGTGGGCGGTATCAGCGTGCTCCAGCAGAATGTGGACGCCTATCGGGGCAAGGTGGTGGAGCTGACTGCCACGGTGCGCGGTGTCAGCCGGGTGGGCGACGCGCTGATCGTCGTCCTGCAGTCGGCGGATGGGGCTTCGGTATGCCCGCGTGTGGAGGATAACACCTCCCTGCACGAACAGCTGGGCGCGCAACTGCGCGTACTGTTGCGCGTGAGCGAGAGCAACCTGGTGGGCGTCAGCGATGTGCGGTTGATTCGGGCGGTACACGAGGCGGACATCGCCCGCTGGGAGGCAGAGCAGGCGAAGAAACAGCAACAGCAGAAGCCCCCGGCACGCGCCAGCAGTTTCCGCCCGTTGACCTCACGCTTCAACACGCCCGTGCGCACCGGTCAGGGAACCGTCATCACCTTCGAGGAGTGGCACAGGGCAGTGTACGACGCTTACGCCCGCGCCATCTCGCGCTTCAATCCCCGCCTGAAGCCCCAGCAGGTAGAGGTGATTACCAACAGCATTCTGGCGTTCAGCTGGTATTACCGGGTAGACCCGCGGCTGGTGGTGGCGATGGTGCTGGCGGAATCGGGCTTTCGTCCCGATGCGGTCTCGCGCGCCGGGGCGATGGGGCTGGGTCAGCTGATGCCGGGCACGGCGCGGGGACTGGGCGTGAATAACCCGTTCGACCCCGTGCAGAACCTGGCGGGTGCGATTCGCCTCCTGCACGGACACCTGAACACCTACTCGCGCGGGCGCGCCTACCGCGAAGGCACCGTGAGCTGGAACGACATCATCCTCGCGATGGCGGCGTACAACGCCGGCTCCGGTGCGGTGCGCAAGTATGGCGGCGTTCCCCCTTACCGCGAGACTCAGACCTACGTGAAGCGCGTGATCGAGCTCTACAAGCAGTTGTGCGGGATGAAGTAAGCGACTACTTGCCGAATATCTCGATAATCTTCTGCCTGCGGAACTCGAAGATCTCTTCGATGCGTTTGCGTATCATCAGCCGGTTCAACACGCCGTCAATAATCGGCACGGGCAGGGCGTAGTACACCAGATCAGTCATATGCACTCCGCCCTCTACGGGCGTGAAGGTGTGTCGGTGGTGCCAGAAGCGATACGGACCGAAGCGCTGTTCGTCCACAAAGAAGCGCATCGGCTCCACGTGGGTAATTTCGGTGACCCAGAACATCGGTATACCCAGCAGGGGGCGTACGGTGTAGGCAATGATAATGCCCGGTTCCATTTTGTCGGGCACGGGCGTCAGGATATCGAACCCCATGTAGGGCGGGGTGATGGTCTTCAGGTTGACCGGACTGGAGAAGAAATCCCACACGGTATCCAGCGACGCAGGTATGGTCTGCTCGGTGTAAAAGCGGAAAAGCTTCATCGGCACGTCTCAGGATTCGGAAAAGTACTCTTCCAGCTGTTCGCGCAGGAGGGCGCGGGCGCGATGCAAACGAGCTTTCACCGCCGCCACCGTCAGCCCCGTGCGCTCCGCCGTCTCCTGATTGGACAGGTCTTCCATATCGCGTAACACCAGCACCTCGCGCAGATTGGGTGGGAGTTTGTCCACCGCCTCGCGCACCTTCTGGCGAATCTCCTCGTCCAGCACCACCTGCTGAGGGTTCTGCGCGGTGAAGTCCACCATCTGGCGCATCAGCGTCTCGGCGTCTTCGCCCTCGTTCAGGGGCTGGTCGAGCGAGATGGTGGGGTGCGCCATCTGTTGCTGTTGACGGCGCACGCACAGGTTGCGGGCGATGCGGTACAGCCACGTGGCGAACGATGCGTCCCCGCGGAACTGCGGCAGGGCGCGGTAGGCGCGAATCATCGCCTCCTGCAGGACATCCGCGGCCATATCGGGGTTGGCGCAGGCTCGCGTCATCGCCCGATACACCTGCGCCTGATAACGGTGCACCAGCCGGTCAAACGCCCGGCTGTCGCCCTGCTGGGCGGCGCGAATGAGATGGCGGTCTTCCCGATTGGACATCGCTCAACCTCTCCTTCTGATTATTCGTTCGCACCGCCCAGCAGAGTTTCCTCTGCTACCGACTCCGCCGGAAGGTCAGCATGGTCAGCGACAGCGGCGGGAAGGTATAGCGCAGGGTGCCCCGGCTGGCTCGCGCCTCGCCCCGCACGATGCGTACCGCTTCCGGCTGTTCGAAGGTGTTCTGCGCGGTGGGGCTGTTGCCTGCCAGCGTGGCGGTGGCTACCGCCGGTCGCGCAGGGAAGTCGTTCAGCACGATATCGGCGCTCATCGCCGTATCCGGATGGCGGTTGGTCACCATCAGGGTGAGCTCGGTACCGGAGGGGCTGATGCCAGCAACCGCGTCCAGATAGGGCGCCTTCGGTACAGCGGGCAGGTCGTGCAGGGCAGTGACCGAGAAGACGGGCGAGGCTACCCTCAGCCCCACCGGAATCCGCCCCGACAGACCCACCAGCATCTCGTGCGCCAGCTGTACCGGGTTCTTCCACACGAACTCGCGGTGCTTGCGCAGTCCACCGCCGTGGTTCATCAGCGCGCTGTGGGTGATGAGCTCCACCAGGTCACCCAGCCGGATGGAGGTGTTGACGATGCCCGACAGGTAGATGGCTTCGGCGATCGTCTGGTTGTTGACCGGGTTGGGCGTCATAATCTGCAGTTCGGTGACGGCGATGCGCGGGGGCTTCACCCGTCGCGCCATCTGCTTGCCCAGCTCCGCCAGGTGCCCTTCGTACCAGACGGGGAAGGCGGCAATGGAGCGATACACCCGTTCCACCGGTGCTTCGCGGGGCACGGAGTGCGCTATCAGCGTGTGGATCGACAGCGAGCGCAGGATGTCGGCACAGCGTTCGATCAGCGGCTCGTTCCAGTGGGCGTCCTGTCCACAGGCTATCACCTCGATGGTGGGGTCCACCGCTTTCATCGCCTGTACGAACCGCCGGTAGCGGTCGGCGTACTCCTCGCGCGAGCAGTGCCCGATCTGCCAGTCTCCCCACAGCTCGTTGCCGATCTCCCAGTAGCGCACGTTATAAGGTTGTGGGTGTCCGTTCTCGGCGCGACGTCGCCCCTGTGGAGTGCTGGGGCTACCGTTGCAGTACTCCACCCAGCGCGCCGCCTCCTCGGGAGTGCCGTTGCCCGCGTTGATGCAGATGAGCGGCTCACAACCGATCGCCCGGCACAGCGCGATGTACTCATCCGTGCCCACGTGGTTGTACTCCACCACATCGGGCCACGCCGGGTTGGGGCGGAGCGGTCGCTTCTCAATGGCGCCGATGCCGTCCTCCCAGTGGTACCCGGAGACAAAGTTGCCGCCCGGAAAGCGCAACATCGGCAGTTTCGCCTGCTTGCACGCCTTCACGGCATCCGGGTCGAAGCCCTTCACATGGTCGGCGGGGAACAGCTGGCACAGGTCGAGCCATACCGTGCCGGGCGCATCCACCGACAGGACGAGCATCAGCAGTTCGCCGCGCTCGATACCGGCGGTGTCGATATTCATCCTCAGGGTGTAACGACGCCATGTATTGCCCAATCTGCCCAGCCTGTCCTGCGCCAGTACCCTGCGCTCGTCGGCGGTGTGCACGCTGGCAAGCAGGTTTCCGGCATTGCCCTTCGCCCAGACGGTAAGCACCACTCTGCCTGTGCGATGCACCGGCAGGAAGATGGGCTGAGCCACACCCACCTCCCTCGAGCCGAGCGAGCGCACCTCGATGCGCTGGGAGGTTTCGGGATTCACGCAGTCGCCGTCAAGCGAATAGCGGGCTTCGCCACTGCCCCAGCGCATCCAGCCGTAAGCAACGCCCTCGCGCAGGCTCTCCTCCAGCCGTCGCAGGATGGGGCGGGTGACCGAATCGGGCACTCCCCACCACGCGATATGGTGCGGTAGCGTCTCCGAAGCCGGTCGCCCCCCGAACAGGAACGGACCGGCTGGCTCGAATCCCGGGTTGACCAGCACCTGTGCCCAGATGCCGTGATACACATTGCGCCCGAGGTGCTCGGTGAACTTGCCGAACAGGAGGGGGCTGATAGGCTCCTCACGTCGCTGGCTTGCGAACACCTCCAAACGCGGCGCATTGTCCTCCTCGAAGCGAATCAACGGTTCCATCGGCTAACCTCTCTCTGTCAGGATTCTGCGAATCATGCCCAGCGTTTCGTCGATCTGTTCCTTCTTCTCGAAGCCGATGATGAAACAGTCCACGCACCTCTGTGCGAGCACAAAGCGCAGGCTCGCCTCACGCTCCTGTGGGGTGGTGAACCTGCCCTCGCCGAAGATTTTCATGCCGATCACGCCCTTGCCGGAGGCGCGCATCTGGCGCAGAAGCTCGGCGATGTCTTCGGGTTTGCCGTCCATTGCCGTGCCCCGATGGTTGATACGCGCTAACTGCACCTGCACCCACGGCGATTCGTGCGCGGTCTTGAGGGCAGGGTAGCTGTGGCACGAGGTTCCGTGTGCGCGGATAATCTTCTTCTGGCGTGCCTCCTCCAGCGCGTCCAGCATCGGGCGCAGGTCGGCTGTCCAGGTGGGCGAGGTGGTGCAGTGGAGCAACACCGTGTCGATGTAATCGGTGTTCAGCTCCTGGCGGAAGCGGTCAATAGCCTTCCTGGCGTCATCCACGCGCTCGGGAAGTCCCATCGGCATGAACCAGATCTTACTCTGGATAGTCACCTTTTCGCGCGGGATGCCCTTCAGCGCGTCACGCAGGAAGGGATGGGTGCCGTACAGGTCGGCAGTGTCGAAGAGGGTGATGCCGTTGTCGTAGGCGTGCCGGATGAGCGCGATGAACGCCTCCTTGCCCATGCGGGTATGGTTGGACTGGCGCATCCAGCCGCGCATCCCCGTGCCCAGCCCCACAAACGAGGCTTTGATGCCCGTCTTGCCCAGCGTGACCTGTTCGGTGGGCGAGCGCACCGGCATCTTCTGCTGAGCGTCCGACATGCTTTCGAGCAGGAACCCACCCGCGCCTGCCAGCACACTGCCGATAAATGCCCGGCGAGTGATACCTTCCATCTGTTAGCTCCTCTCTGGAACGGTGTACCCTTATTATACGCAGAAAAAAGTAAACCTTGCGCAGGGCAGAGCGTCCTACACATGAATCGACGTGTGACGGGGAGGGCTGGTGTCATGAGAAGCAGGTTGTGGTCTGCGGGCTTTCGGGCATAGTGTGTGGTCGGTGATCGTCTTGTTTGCGCTGTGGGTAGCTGGGAGGGGGTTGACCGCACAACCTGCCCCCTTCCCTTCGAGCGAAGGGCGAACGCCTCAGCAGGAGAGTCCCCCGTGTCATTGCGAGGGGCGACACTGACGAAGCAATCCCCTCCAGCTGCCGTGAATCACCGGAGGATGGCTTCGCCCTATTGCGAAGGCTCGCCATGACCCGCTATTTGCCATTCTAACCCGCTATTTGCCATTCTGACCCGCTATTTGCCATTCTGACCCGCTATTTGCCATTCTAACCCGCTATTTGTCATTCTGAGCGAAGCGAAGAATCTCAGAGATGCTTCGGCTTGCGCCTCAGCATGACAAGTAAGAGGCTCGTTCTGCCAGCTATTGACGTCATTCTGAGCGAAGCGAAGAATCTCTTGAGATGCTTCGGCTGGCGCCTCAGCATGACGAAAGGATTGGAGAGCGAGGAACGCCCCACGAGCCGTTGAGAAAACCTATCCCCCAGCCCCTTCCCTACGAGGGAAGGGGAGCAGACGCCTCTCCCCGCGTCGGGGAGAGGTCGGGAGAGGGGTCTGCCATCCGCTCGCCCCAGCCTCGCGCTTCCGACGATGAGGAGGCTAAATCCGCCTTCAGCAAAGACATCAAGTTTCAATCCCTTATAGGTAGGCTTGTTACTGGCAAAGCGCGGGTAGCCAGCGTGGTCTGGTCGTACCGTTTCAATCCCTTATAGGTAGGCTTGTTACGCCTGTTCGGAGAAGGAAGCTGAAGACTATATCGATAACGTTTCAATCCCTTATAGGTAGGCTTGTTACTATGTCACGGGACGCGGCGTTCGCTGGCGGATGCAAATGTTTCAATCCCTTATAGGTAGGCTTGTTACGAGACGCAGCAAAGACCACGGGGCGCAGCAAAGACCAGTTTCAATCCCTTATAGGTAGGCTTGTTACCTGCTGAATGCAAAGAACCAGAACCCTTCTATAGAACGGTTTCAATCCCTTATAGGTAGGCTTGTTACCTTCCAGGACGACCGGTCCTGGAAGTTGACAGGAGTTCGTTTCAATCCCTTATAGGTAGGCTTGTTACGCGTGCTGGCCGGAAACGGTCAGCGCGACTAACGAGGGGTTTCAATCCCTTATAGGTAGGCTTGTTACCGCAGTCCTCCAACTACGTCGTCCACCCCGCGACGATGTTTCAATCCCTTATAGGTAGGCTTGTTACGGGCAGGATATGCCGCCACTGCGGCGCTGCCGTTTGCGTTTCAATCCCTTATAGGTAGGCTTGTTACGTGACATCCGTGATGGTCCTATCTGAACGGGTCCACAGTTTCAATCCCTTATAGGTAGGCTTGTTACGTATACATGACCACAGCGAAGTTCCTTAACCTGTAAGGTGTTTCAATCCCTTATAGGTAGGCTTGTTACGCAATAAGGTGCATCCCCGCCATTGTACAAATCTACTGTTTCAATCCCTTATAGGTAGGCTTGTTACCGATGTCAGAGACACTTCCTGAATGGCAATACCCGTGTTTCAATCCCTTATAGGTAGGCTTGTTACTTGTAAGCATTGCTGTAAACAGTCTCAATCACGTCTCCGTTTCAATCCCTTATAGGTAGGCTTGTTACCTCGATGGTCATCACCATCGAGCTCGCGATGAAGGGCGGTTTCAATCCCTTATAGGTAGGCTTGTTACGCGAGCTGCGAGGAAGCGGAGGCGATGAGGATGCTTGCGTTTCAATCCCTTATAGGTAGGCTTGTTACCTTCTACCGAACCTCTGATGGCAGATGGAGCGCCGACGTTTCAATCCCTTATAGGTAGGCTTGTTACGGCTCGACGCCTCGTCGAGTACGAGCGGCTCCGGCCGCTGTTTCAATCCCTTATAGGTAGGCTTGTTACGCTCGTTCGAGTGCGTATAGAAGCAGCCTGTGATAGCGTTTCAATCCCTTATAGGTAGGCTTGTTACCAAAGGTTTTTGTCAGTTTAGGCGAATTTTCAAGGTTCCAGTCTAGCTCCTGCGCCTTCTCAACCACCAGTTTCGCCTCCATTATACACCTCTCCTGCAAAAAATGCAAGCATTTTGCCCCCACTTTTCATGAAATTTTTGTTTAGCTTAGCTAACAGAGTCGTCTACCCCACGCTTGGCCATACCAAACCGGAGGTAGACGACTCTCTTAGTGACAATAAATATCTGCCTCTTCTCGCCACAGCACAGGGAAAACTTCCCTCCGCGCAGAAATGTACCCGCGCAGGTCATTTGGCAGGAGGTTCATCTCATGGGCAAATTCGGTATCGCGTTGCAAACCTACACCGTGCGCGACGACCTCGCGCGCGACTTTAAGGGCACTCTGCAACAGGTTGCGCAAATGGGTTACCCCGCCGTGCAGCTGTCGGGAACCGGCGGTATGAGCATCGCCGAGGCGAAACAGTTTCTGGATAGCCTCGGACTGAAGGTGTTCGGCGGGCATTTCGGCATCGAGCAGCTGGAAAAAGACTTCGACGGTGTGCTGGAGCTGGCGCGAGGGCTGGGCATGCAATACATCGTCGTGCCCTGGATGCCCGAAGAACTGCGCCGCGACGCCGATGGCTGGAAAAACGTCGCCAAACGCATGAACGCCATCGGCGATAAGGTGGTCGCCGCGGGCTTCGTCTTCTGCTACCACAACCACTCCTTCGAGTTCCAGAAGTTCGACGGCAAATACGGGCTGGACATCCTCTACGAGAACACCGACCCGCGCCTCGTGCAGGCGGAACTGGATACCTACTGGGTGAAACACGGTGGCGAAGACCCCGCCGAATACATCCGCAAACTCGCCGGGCGAGTGCCCCTTCTGCACCTGAAGGACATGGCGCCCGACGGCAGCTTCGCCGAGGTGGGGCACGGCATCCTCGACTGGGACGCCATCTTCAAAGCCGCCGAAGAAAGCGGTGTGCAATGGATGGCAGTGGAGCAGGATGTGTGCCAGCGCCCACCGCTGGAAAGCGCCAGACTGAGCCTGGAGTTCCTTCGCTCCAAAGGCTTGCTGTAGCTTCACACGACCCCACCTCCTCATCGCCCGATGCAGGGGGTGGGGCATATCCTTGTGACGAAGGCAGGTAAGCGGTGTATGGCAACAACCGTCTGGCAGAGAGCGCGAGCCGAAGCGGAGTCGCGCGACGAGGCGATACCCGCCCAACGCGGGGTCACCTTCCGTTCCGTGCTCATCGGCGTCATCCTCGCGCCCCTCATCGCCTGGTTCAACATCTCCATCGAAGCCATCCGCTATGCGGGTCAGCCCACCACCATCTCGCTGTTTCCCCATATTGTGTTTGTGTTGCTGTGCCTGATAGCGATCAACGCCGTGGTGGGGCGCGTCGTCCCCCGCTGGCGCTTCTCCCCCGCAGAACTGCTCACCGTCTATTTCTTCACGCTGATGACCGCCGTGATGGCTTCGCACGACCTGATTGAGGTCATCACGCCCATCCTCACCTATCCTTTCAAATACGCCAACCCCGCCAACCGCTGGCAGAGCGAGGTCATCCCCTACCTGCCCAAATGGCTCTTCGTCAGCGACCCCGCCGCGGTGGACAAGTACTACATCGGCAACGCCACCTTCTGGAACCCGCGCGACCTGCAAATCTGGTCGCCTGTCCTGCTCATCTGGACGGGCTTCTTTACCGTGCTGGCGTTCGGCATGTTCTGCCTCAACGTGCTCCTGCGCAAGCAGTGGACCGACCGCGAACGCCTCTCCTACCCGCTGGTGCAGTTGCCGCTGGAGCTGGTGCAACCGCGCGTGCCCATCTTCCAGAACCGCCTGTTCTGGATCGCCTTCGCGCTGGCGGCGGTCAACGACATCTGGTTCGGGCTGAACCGCCTGTTCCCTACCATCCCGCAACCCTATGTGCGCTGGCAGACGCTGGAGCAATACATCACCACCCCGCCCTGGAACGCCATCGGCTGGCTGCCGCTCGCCTTCTTCCCGTGGATTGTGGGCATCGGCGTGCTGTTGCCCACCGACCTGCTCTTCTCGTGCTGGTTCTTCTTCTGGATGTGGAAGCTTCAGCCCATTATCGCCGCCTATTACGGCTGGAACCAGATACCCGGTTTCCCTTACGTGAACGAGCAATCTTTCGGTGCCTACATGGCTATCGCCCTGTTCACCATCTACACTGCCCGCAAGGCGCTGGCGCATGGCTTCTCCTGTATCTGGCGCGGCTCCGACGGCACAGACCGGGGCGAAGCGTTGCCCTACCGATGGGCAGCGCTGGGCTTCATCGCCTGCCTCATTGCCATCTACCTGTTCTTCCTGTCCACCGGCATGACGCCATGGGTGATTGCGCTGTCCCTGCTCATCTATCTGGCGATCTCGCTGGCGGTTACCCGAATGCGTGCGGAACTCGGTCCACCCGCGCACGACCTGCACGACTCCGGTCCCCAGCGACTGATCCCCCTGCTGTTCGGGGTCGAGAACCTGAAACGAGCCGACCTGGTGATGTTCGCACCCATTCAGGGCTTCAATCGCGCCTACCGCGCCCATCCCATGCCCACGCAGATCGAGGGACTGCGCGCCGCCGAGCGCACTCGCTCCTCCATGAGAGCCATGTTCTGGGTGCTGGTGTTCGCAGTGTTCTGGGGCACGCTCACCGGCTTCTTCGTGAACGTGCATCTGCACTACCAGTGGGGCGCGGCGTCGAAGGCGGATACGCCCTACGTCAGCACCATCTTCGGGCGCGAGCCCTACGACCGAATCACCTCCCTGCTGTCGGGGTCGGTCTCGTCCCTGCAGAAGCGCAACGTCATCTGGGCAATGATGGTGGGCTTTGCCTTCACCGCAGTGCTGAGCATCTTCCGCATGAATATTCCCAATTTCCCCTTCCACCCGGTGGGCTACGCCATCTCCAGCAGCTGGAGCCTGAGCGTGCTGTGGTTCTCTCTGCTGGTGGCGTGGATATGCAAGGTCATCATCATGAAGGTGGGCGGATTGCGCCTGTACCAGCGCGCCCTGCCGTTCTTCATCGGACTGGTGCTGGGCGAGTGCACGGTGGGCACACTCTGGATGCTGGTCAGTATCTTCACCGGAACCAAGACCTTTATCGTCTGGCCCTACGGCTGAGAGAGGAGGAAGGAGCATGTCCCGTGTGAGCGCAAACGACAAGGTTATCCTCGGTTTCATCGGCACCGGCGGGCGCGGTCAGCACCTGATGCGTGTGGCGATGGCAAATCCCGATGTGGAGATCGCCGCCGTGTGCGATGTGATGCAATCGCGGCTGAACCAGGCGGTGAACCTCACCGGAGGCAAGGCCACGCCCTACACCGACTTCCGTCGCCTGCTGGAGCGTAAAGACCTGGACGCTGTGTTCGTCACCACGCCCGACCACTGGCATTGCATTATGACCATCATTGCGTGCGAGGCGGGCAAGGACGTGTACGTGGAGAAACCGCTGGGGCACAACGTGGCAGAAGGGCGCTCGGCAGTGAACGCTGCTAAACGGTTCAACCGCATCGTCCAGCACGGCACCCAGCAGCTCAGCGGTCAGCACTACGCCGAGGCGCGCGAGCTGATACGCAGTGGTGCGCTGGGCAAAATTACGCACATACGCATCTGGAACGTGTGGAACGAGGCGCCCGAAGGCATCGGCAACCCACCCGACTCCGAGCCGCCGCCCGATATCGACTACGACATGTGGCTCGGTCCTGCCCCCAAACGCCCGTTCAACCCCAACCGCTGTTATGCACCCGGTTACTGGTTCCAGTGGGACTACTCGGGCGGGCACATGCTGGCGTGGGCAATTCACCACATCGACACCGTGCACTGGATTATGGGCGTCACCGCCCCGCGTATGGTGGTGTCCACAGGCGGCAAGTACGCGCTGAAAGATAACCGCACCACGCCCGACACGCAGGACGCCCTGCTGGACTACGGCGACTTCATCGTGCATGCCTGCGTGCACCACGCCAACGCGCACCCGGTCGAGGGCAGTGGCTACGGCATCGCCTTCTACGGCACGAACGGAACCATGCGCCTCCTGCGCGAGGGCTTCGTCATCTGGCCCGAAGGCGACCGCACCCGACCGGTGGAGCGCGGCGGTTCCCCGCAGGACGAACCGCATATCCGCAACTTCCTGGACTGCGTGAAGAGCCGAAAGCAACCGATTGCGCCTATCGAATGGGGGCATCTTTCCACCAACGCCATGCATCTGGCGAACATCGCCCTGCGCACCCAGCGTGCGGTACACTGGGACGCCCGACAGGAAAAAGTTCTCCGCGACGAGCAGGCGAACCGCTATCTCTGCCGCACCTACCGCAGACCGTGGGGGCAGTACGTCCTCCGCTATCTGTCGCCCGCGCACAAGCCCTACTACAAAGAGGTCGCTTGAGGGAGGGAGAAACCATGCGACGCCAGCTCTGCCTGTTCGCTCTGTGTGTATACGTATTCAGTCTGTTCGTCATCGCAGGAGGAGAGGCACAGAAAATGACCACCAGCAAACCCTTGCGCGTGCTGATCGTTACCGGCGGGCACGATTTCGAGCGGGAACCGTTCTTCGACATGTTCCGCAGCTTCGAGGGAGTGACCTTCGAGGAGGTTCAGCACCCCAGCGCACACGCCCGCCTGACCCCCGAAGGAGCAAAGGAGTACGACGCCATCGTGCTGTACGACATGTGGCAACCCATCAGCGACGAGAGCCAACAGGCGTTTGTGCGCTTGCTGAAGCAGGGCAAGGGGCTGGTGGCTCTGCACCACAGCCTCGCCAGCTACCAGACGTGGGACGAGTACCGCCGGATTATCGGCGGGCGGTGGCACATGGACAAATGGATGCAAAATGGCGTGGAACGCCCTGCATCTACCTTTCAACATGATGTACAATTTAAGGTGCAAATAGTCGACAGGAAGCATCCTGTCACCCGCGGACTGCAGGATTTCGACATCCGTGACGAAACCTACGGCAACTTCGAGGTGTTGCCCGCGGTGAAGCCCCTGCTGAGCACCGACGAGCCGACCAGTCACCGCATCATCGGATGGGCGCACACATACGGCAGGTCGCGCGTGGTGTACATCCAGCTGGGGCATGACCACTACGCCTACGAGAACCCGAACTACCGCCGGCTGGTCCTGCAGGCAATCCGCTGGGTGGCAGGCAGATGAAAGACGGGGGACGCACGCCGATGGGGTTGAGAAAGGCTTTCCGCAATCCGGGCATGGAATACCGGGGCGCGCCGTTCTGGTCGTGGAACGACAGACTGGACGACACCGAGCTGGTGCGCCAGATCGACAGCATGATGCAGGCGGGCATGGGAGGCTTCTTCATGCACTCCCGCACCGGTCTGCTCACGCCCTATATGTCGGAAGAGTGGATGGCGCGGATCCGTACCTGTGTGCAGTCTGCCCGTGAACGCGGGATGCTGGCATGGCTGTACGACGAGGACCGCTGGCCCTCCGGCTTCGCGGGAGGCGACGTGCCCGCCATGCATCCCTCCTTCCGCGCCAAGCATATGACGTGGCAAAAGGGATGCGCTCCTGCCACAGGCGAAGGCGAATTGCTGGCGCGCTATGCCTGTCGGGAGGCACAGGACGGCTCGCTGAGCGATTTCCGGCTCCTGCGCGAGGGCGAAAGACCTCCTGCCGGATATACGGAGGTCTGCTTCTTCTGGCGCTACGACCCGCCCAGCCCCTGGTACAACGGCGGCACCTACCTGGACACGCTCAACCCCGAGGCGGTTTCCGCATTTCTGCGCCACACCTACGACGCCTACGCGCGCGAGGTGGGTCAGCACTTTGGAAGCGCAGTACCGGGCATCTTCACCGATGAACCGCACTACGGCAAGTTTTTCCAGCCCGATAAACTGCCCTTCACCGAGCGATTGCCGGAGGAGTTCCAGAAAGCTTACGGCTACCCTCTGGCGGAGGCTCTGCCCGCGCTTTGCTTCGACGTGCCCGACGGCAACGCGCACCGCTATCGCTTCCACCGTCTGCTGACGCAGATGTTCGTGCAGAGCTACGGCAAACAGCTCTACGACTGGTGTGAAGCGCACGGCATCGAGCTGACGGGGCACTACCTGCTGGAAGACACTTTCCAGGACCAGATAGCCGCCATCGGCGCGGCGATGCCGTTATACGAGTACATGCAGGCGCCCGGCATCGACCATCTCGGCAGGCGGTTGCCCGATGCCCTGCTGGCAAGGCAGGTCTCCAGCGTGGCACGACAGATGGGCAGGAAGCGCGTGCTGTGCGAAACCTACGGCTGTTCCGGCTGGAACATCTCCTTTGCCGAGCAGAAGTGGATTGCCGACAGCCTCTTCGTGCAGGGCGTGACCTATATGAACCAGCACCTCGCCCTCTACTCGATGTGGGGCGGACGCAAGCGCGACTTCCCGCCCTCCATCTTCTACCAGCAGCCATGGTGGAAGTACTACCGCTACCTCTCGGACTACATGGCGCGAGTGACACTGATGCTCCAGTCGGGCACGCCGGTGAGCGAACTGCTGGTACTGCACACCATTGGCTCGGGCTGGGCAACCTTCCGACCGAACAGCCTGCAGGAGTGCGCCCTCTATAGCGATGCCTGCGCCCGCGTGAGCACATGGCTGAACGAGATTCAGCACGACCACGACTTCGGCGATGAACTCATCCTGCAGAGGCACGCGCGGGTGGAGGGCGAAACGCTCGTCGTCGGGCAGGCACGCTACCGCTTGCTGGTCATCCCACCTGCGCTCACGCTGGCACAAAGCACGGTCCACCTTCTGCGCCAATGGCTGGACACGGGCGGGCGTATCATTGTGGTCGGACAGCCCGCATCGCAGATCGAAGGCGTACCCGCCGGCGAGGAGCTGAACGCCCTGTGGAGCCATCCGAACGTGACGCGCATTGCGGAAGACCCCATCGCCCTGCAGGAAGCGGTAGACAGCCTCCTGCCGCCGACCGTGCGAGTCGCCTATCCGAACGGCGACGTGTGTCGGTCGGTATACGCTCGCGTGGTGCGCCAGCACGACGGCGCACTGGTGATATTCCTGGTGAACCGCGACCAGCACCACGACCTCGGTGACCTGACGGTGACCCTGCGCGGGCAGGGCAACCTCAGCCTGTGGCGGGCGGAGACGGGCGAAATCCTCGCTGTCCCGGTCGACCGAGCGATGGAGGGGATACGATGCACCCTGCCCTTCGGTCCGGCTCAGTCCTGCCTGCTGATGCTGGATGGCAGTGCAGGCTCCACCTGCGAGCGCAGGAAGAACCCTGCCATGCACATCGATCTGGACGGGGACTACCGGGTGGAACGCACCGAGCCCAACGTGCTCCTGCTGGACTACGCCACGCTGACCATGCCCGGGCAAACCACCACGCCGCGACTGCCTATGTGGAAACTGCATCAACAGCTGGCGGAGCATCTGGGTATCGATCCTGACCTGCACAACGGAGGCGTCTCGCTGTGGAAGCGTGAAAAGGAGCGCCCCTCGCCCCCGAAGACCTGCGAGGTGGTGCTGACCTACCGCTTCGAGAGCGAGATCGAACCCGCCACGCCGGTGTTTCTGGTGGCGGAGAAGCCGGAATACAGCCGGTTCATCATCAACGGTAAGCCGGTATCCAGTAACGATCTGGGGTGGTGGCTGGACATCGGTTTCCGCAAGCTGGACATCAGTGGAACCATCCGCAAGGGGACGAATGTGATTGAACAGCACCTCCGCTTTGTGGAGGGGCTGACTCTGGAGCCGATCATGATACTGGGAGATTTCGGGGTGATGCCGATGAGGGATAACCATCAGTTTGGGCTGGTAGAGGAGCCCAAAACTATCACGCTGGAAGACTGGTGCTCGCAGGGCTACCCGTTCTACTGCGGGTCACAGCGGTTCACCTGGCGCGTGAACCTGCCCGGTGACGCACAGCGCGTGGTGCTGGAATGCCAGAAACCGCACGCGCCGGTGTGTAGCGTGCACGTCAACGGGCAGTACGCCGGACTGCTGGCGTGGCATCCGTACGAGGTGGACATCACCGATTACGTGCACGAGGGCGAGAACGAGATTACGGTGGAGGTGTTCACCAGCCCGCGTAATCTGCTCGGTCCGTTGCACCATCAGCAGGGCGAGCTCTACGGCGTGGGACCGGAGAGCTTCACCGCGGGCGATGCGTGGACGGACGAGTACCAGTTTGTGCCGTATGGTCTGCTAACGCCTCCGCGCATCGTGATTTACGAATAGTACACGTGTCATTGCGAGGAGCGACAGCGACGAAGCAGTCTCCTGCGACCACCCTGATACGCAGGGGATTGCTTCGCCTTCTTGCGAAGGCTCGCAATGACACGGTCTTTTATGTCATTCGGGTCTCCACTTCCTGTCATTCTGAGCAACGCGAAGAACCTCAGAGATGCTTCGGCTTGCGCCTCAGCATGACAAATAATAGGCTCATTCTGCCATCTGTTGGTGTCATTCTGAGCGAAGCGAAGAATCTCAGAGATGCTTCGGCTTGCGCCTCAGCATGACAAGTAAGAGGCTCGTTCTGCCATCTGTTGGTGTCATTCTGAGCGAAGCGAAGAATCTCAGAGATGCTTCGGCTTGCGCCTCAGCATGACAGGACAGGGTACGGTTCTGGAGGGCGAGGAACCCCCGCCGAGCCGCTGAAGAACCTAACCCCCA
>FWWM01002919.1_pt1 | contig 39525 bp, 43 predicted proteins | sample 2228351 | NCBI WGS metagenome assembly FWWM01 (sample SAMEA103939774, study PRJEB20133) | metagenome
CGCCAGAACCCTCACGTCGTGCGTGTCGGCTACTTTGGCTCATACGCCCAAGGCAACGCCGGCGTGGGCAGCGACGTGGACGTGCTCATCATTGTCAAGGAGTCACCCCTGCCCTTCGAGAAGCGGGCAGCTCAATGGGATGCCACGGATATACCCGTTCCCACGGATGTGTTCGTCTACACAGTGGCAGAGTGGCAATCGGTATCAGGGCGCTTCCGCCAAGTCCTCTGGATCTACGTGCGAGAGCATCAACCATGACGTTAGATCACATCGCCGTTGCCGTCAAAGAGATAGACGCGACGCTCAAGACGCTGGCGCCCATGGGGCTTACAGCCAGCGAGCGCGGCGCCGTCGCCCAATTCAATGTTGAAGTCTGTATGCTCTCGCTGGGCAACGCCAAGATCGAACTGCTCCAGCCCACCACCCCTGATAGCCCTATCGCCAAATTCTTAGAAAAGCGCGGCGAGGGGCTTCATCACATCGCCCTGAAAGTGCCTAATATCTCTGGGACGCTCGCCCAGCTCAAAGCTCAGGGCTTCCAGCTCATCGACGAAGTCCCTAGAGAGGGATTTGATGGCCATCTCGTAGCGTTTGTGCATCCTAAGAGCACCCACGGCGTGCTTATCGAGCTGGTCCAATCATAACGGCGCAAGCTCTCCCAAACGCCGCTGAAATTCTTCCACAGTGAGCCCGCGCACGCGAATGAGTTTCTCCCGCCTTCTCTGCCCCGATACAATTTCTATACGGCTCTTGGCGGTATCGAGGGCTTCCGCCAACAGAGCAATGACAGCATCGTTGGCTTTATTCTGTTCGGGGGCCGCCGTGACGAAGAGCACGAGCACGTCCCTGCGAACCCCGACGATGCAGTTGCGCCGCGCCCGCGGCTTGACCCGCACTTTGAGCACAACGCCTTGGGGATCTGCCCTCAGCATAGCTTTCAGTGTACACGCTCTGCCCTCGATTTGACAACGGTGCGAGCAAAGTGTTTTACTCTCGCATATGATCCGCTGGCGCGAACTCTTTAGCGATCTCCCGGAGCCGTGGCTGGTGATGGTCTGCGGGCTGGTGGGCGTAGGCAAGACGACCATTGCGCGAGAGATCGCGCTCAGCCTACGGGCACGCTATCTGAGCACCGATCGAGTGGGCTATCGGCTCTTTGGGAACAATCGCTCGTATGACGACGAGTACTACCGACGAGTCTACGCGCATATGATGGCCCGTGCGGGGCAAGCCCTTACCAAGCAACGCCATGTCGTCCTCGATGGAACGTTCTTAAGGAGAGAGACGCGCCAGAGATTTTTCGCAGAGTTTCACCAGCGCGCTTCGCTGTGGGTTGTCTATGTGACTTGTCCCGAAGAGATTGTAAGAGAGCGTCTTGAAGCGCGGCGCAACGCACCCTTGCCCCACAGGGGGTACTCTGACGGGCGCTATGAAATTTATCAGGCGATGAAGCAAAAGCTCTTAGACGGCTGGAGCGATCCACGCACCGACGGGCTCTCTTTTGTCGTGGTGGACACGGCACTCGAGCCCCCCCAGCCGACGGAGAGCCGGATTGCTAGGACAACTCCCTAGCGATGTAGTATGTCCCTGAGAAGGTCTCTATTTTCGGGGATAACGCGAGCGAGCTTGGCATAGTCAACCTTGGCGGGATTGAACTCGTCGCGCAGCAGCAGCCGCCAACGGCTCTCTTGCAGGTCTCGACCGTACTCCATTCATTTGCTATTATAAAGACGATGCAAAATACCGAAGCCTTAGCAGCACCCCCGCCGGTACGACCTCATTTGTCCGGGCAACGCATCTTTCGCGCCTGGTGGCCTCTGGCAGCAAGCTGGATGTTGATGGGGCTGGAGCTCCCCGCCGTAAGCGCCGTCGTCGCCCGGCTCGCCAACCCAGAGATCAATCTTGCAGCCTATGGCGTCGTCTTTTCTTTGGCGATGATCATCGAGTCGCCGATTATTATGCTGCTGGCAGCTTCGACGGCTTTGAGCAAAGATTGGGATTCGTATCTCAAGGTGCGACGTTTCATGATGAACGCGGGCGCTTGGCTGACGGTGCTGCACGTCTTGATCGCCTTCACACCGTTATATTATTTTGTCGTCGTCAATCTCATCGGCGCTCCACAAGAGATCATCGAGCCGGCTCGCCTTGGCTTAATGATCATGACCCCATGGACATGGGCTATCGCTTATCGGCGCTTCAACCAAGGGGTCTTGATTCGCTTTGGGCACTCCAACGCCGTAGGGCTGGGTACAGTCGTCCGATTGAGCGCCAACGTCATCGTGCTCGGTGTGGGGTATCTGATCGGCAGCATCCCCGGCATTGTGGTCGCGACGAGCGCCGTTTCTACGGGGGTGATGAGCGAGGCCCTTTTTGTCGGGCTGCGGGTGCGGCCGGCCTTGCGCAAGCTGCAACGGATCGCGCCTGACGGAGAACCGCTCACTCTCCGGTCTTTTGTGCACTTTTACGTCCCTTTGGCGATGACGTCTCTGTTGATGTTGCTCGTGCAGCCGATCGGGAGCGCGGCCATCAGTCGAATGCCCAGCGCGTTAGAGTCTCTCGCTGTGTGGCCGGTGGTCTCGGGGCTGCTCTTTCTCTTGCGCAGCGTGGGCATCGCCTATAATGAAGTTGTCGTGGCCTTGTTGGGGGAGCCGGAAGCTGTGGAGAACCTGCGGCGCTTTGCGAGAATCTTAGCCCTCTGTCTGACTTGCGTCTTGGTGCTGATCGTTGCGACGCCCTTGGCGGCATTCTGGTTTGGCGGTCTCTCTGGGCTCCCTGCATCGCTGGCGCATTTGGCCCAATCGAGTTTATGGCTAGCGCTGCTGCTGCCGGCTTTTAGCGTCTTGCAAAGTTGGTATCAGGGTACATTAGTGCATATTCGCCAGACGCGCGGCGTCACCGAAGCGATGGTGATCGCTCTGATAGTCAGCAGCGCGATTTTGTGGGCCGGAGTGGTGTGGGGACAGATAGCGGGCTTATATATTGCTCAGGCGGCTTTCACTCTTGGCGGGCTGGCGCAGATGCTCTGGCTGTGGCGTCGCAGCCGAGCCTTCCTGCAGTGAGGCTCAGCTTGCTTTCACAATAGCTCGTGTGCTATGCTTCGATAGCAAAGGGGGGAAGCTTTCATTATGGACCAAAGACAACGGTCGTATCTCGCCGGCGGTGTTATCTTAGTTCTCAGCGGCGTGCTTTTGTTGGCCTTTCAGACGGTCCCCGAACTCCGCCGCATGCTCGATATGCACAGCACATGGCCCTTGATCATTGTCGGCGTCGGTGCGGGACTGCTCATCGTCGGCTTATTGATTAATGTTCCCTCAATGGCCATTCCCGGAACGATCGTCGGGGGCATTGGCGGGATTTTGCTTTGGCAAAATATAACCGGGCACTGGGAGAGCTGGAGCTATATGTGGGCGCTCATCCCCGGCTTTGTCGGGGTGGGCATCGTGCTCTCTGGAGTCTTGAGTGGGGAGGGGCTATCTGAAGCCATGCGCAGTGGCATCGGGCTGATCACCACAAGCCTGGTGCTCTTCGCCGTCTTCGGGACGTTCTTTGGGGCATTCATCTTCAAAGAACCCTTCTGGCCTATCGTGTTAATCGTTTTGGGCTTGGTGCTGGTGGGGGTCTCGTGGTGGCGCTCTGCTCCTCAAGACCAGCCCTAGCGATTCTCATTGTCGCGGGGATAGCCCTCTTAGCAATCTGGGCGCTTTATGCCGATCGTCCCGTAGGAGAGCCAACCATACGGGTCGCCGCCGCGGCAGACTTGAAATTTGCTCTTGATGAGTTGATCACAGAGTTTCAGCGCCAGCACCCTCAGATCACGGTAAAAGTCTCTTACGGGTCTTCGGGGAGTTTTTTCGCCCAGCTCTCCCAGCGCGCGCCCTTTGATATCTTCTTCTCGGCCGACAGAGCCTACCCGCAACGGCTGATCGAGCGGGGGCTAGCTCAGACGGAATTTCTTTACGCCGTCGGGCGGATGGTCTTATGGGGGTCACGGTCTGCGGCTCTTGCGGTGGAGACTTTGGGCGTGCAAGCGTTGCTCGATCCATCGGTGAAGAAGGTGGCTATGGCGAATCCCCGCCATGCGCCCTATGGCCGTGCCGCCGAAGCGGCCTTAAAATCATTAGGGGTCTATGACGCCGTTCAAGAGAAGCTTGTCTATGGGGAGAGCGTCATGCAAGCTGCGCAGTTTGTCCAGTCGGGGGCTGCCCAGATCGGGGTCATCGCGCTCTCGCTGGCTCTGGCGCCGCCCCTGAGGGAGCAGGGGCGCTTTTGGGAGTTTCCGTCAGACAGCTACCCGCGCTTAGAACAGGGCGGGGTTATGCTGAGCTGGGCGCGTGACCGAGAGAGCACTCAGTTATTCAGAGAGTTCGTGCTCAGTTCCCCAGGGCGAGAAGTCTTCAAACGCTATGGCTTTCTCTTACCCGGAGAGTGATCGCTCATGGACTGGGTGGCGCTGGAGCTGAGCGTGCGGTTGGCTTTGGCTACCACGCTGGTCTTGCTCTTTGTGGGGGTTCCCATCGCCTATTGGTTGAGCTTCTCGCGCTGGCGCCTAAAATTTCTCGTGGAAGCCGTCGTGGCGCTCCCCCTAGTCTTGCCTCCGACCGTCTTGGGCTTTTATGTCTTGATCGCGATTGGGCCCCAAAGCCCCCTAGGGCAGTTCTACGCCATGCTGACAGGGGGGATGTTGCCCTTCTCGTTTGAGGGATTATTAGTCGCTTCGGTGCTTTATAGCTTGCCCTTCGCTGTCCAGCCCCTCGTCTCGGCGTTTTCGAGTGTAGACCGGCGCCTGATAGAAGCGTCGTGGGCCTTGGGGGTCTCCCACATAAAGACTTTTTTTCGGGTGATCGTGCCTCTCTCGCTGCCGGGTGTGATCACGGCGATTGTCTTGAGCTTTGCGCATACGGTGGGGGAGTTCGGCGTTGTTTTGATGGTCGGCGGCAATATCGAGGGCATCACGCGCACGGCGGCCATCTCCATCTATGACCAGGTGCAGGCGCTCAACTACGAAGCTGCGGGGCAGACGGCGCTCTTGTTAGTTGGCGTCTCGTTTGTGGTCTTGGCCGTCACCTATGGAGTGCAGCGGCGGGTGTGGGCGGTATGGCCCTGGTAATTTGTTTTCACAAACCCTTTCCCAACGGGCTCACCGTCAGCGCAGATTTTTCGCTCTCCCTAGAGAGAGCGTCGGTGACGGTGCTCTTTGGGCCATCGGGCGCGGGCAAGACGACGATTCTGAGATGTCTCGCAGGGCTGGAGCGCCCCGATCGGGGAAGGATTTTATATGGCGACGAAGTGTGGTTTCATGCTGAGCGCGGAGTTTGGCTGCCGCCGCAGAAGCGTCGGATTGGCTATCTCTGCCAAGAGTATGCGCTCTTTCCCCATCTGACGGTGGAACAGAACATCGCGTATGGGCTGAGCCATCTTTCCTCGCGGGAGCAGCGCGAAAGAATCGCTGAGATGGTGGAGCTTTTGAAGCTTTGCTCTCTGCGCGGGCAGCGACCGGGGGAGCTGTCTGGCGGGGAGCGCCAGCGCGTTGCCTTGGCACGGGCGCTGGCTCCCAAGCCGAGATTGTTATTGTTGGATGAGCCGCTCTCAGCTCTTGATGCTCCCACCCGTGAACAGGTGCGCAGAGAGCTGCGACGCTTGCTGTTAGGTTTTCAAATCCCGACGATCTTAGTGACCCATGACCGTCTGGAAGCGCTGTCGCTGGGGGACCAGATCGCAGTTTTGATAGAAGGGCGGGTTCGTCAAGTCGGGCTGGTTCCCGAAGTTTTTAGCCGTCCGGCTGATGTGACCGTCGCCGAGGCTGTGGGGATGGAGAACGTCTTGCCAGCGCGGGTGCTCAGCGGCGAGCAGGAGCTAGTGACTCTTGACGTTGGAGGCAGAGAGCTAACGGCAGTTGGGAGCGTGTCGGGGAGCGAAGTTTTCGCGTGCATCCGTGCCGAGGACGTGATGTTATATACAGAAGCCCCTCAGAGCGTGAGTGCGCGCAATCGCCTTGCGGGGCGCATTGCTGGGCTGCATCTTGAAGGGCCTTTAGTGAGAGTGATGCTCGATTGCGGGTTTCCCTTGACAGCGCTCGTTACCCATCAAGCTCAAGAAGAGTTGGAACTGCGTGAGGGTGTGCCGGTCACGGCCGTGATCAAGGCCGCAGCGATCCATCTCATCCCACGCTCTTAGCTGAGGGAGGGTTTTATGGCGGAGGGAGGGGGACTCGAACCCCCAGGGCCTTGTGGGCCGTACCGGTTTTCGAGACCGGCTCCTTAGCCAATTCGGTCATCCCTCCAGTTCCCATGAGTACGCCCGGCTGGACTTGAACCAGCGACCTTCGGCTCCGGAGGCCGACGCTCTAATCCGCTGAGCTACGGGCGCAAGCTGCGCGTGACGTTCGCTAATTATTGTAGTTGCTCCCACTCTGCACGTCAAACGATTACTTCACGTGGATGAGCGATTCTAATGGAAGCGGCTCTTGTGTGCCTTCGCTCGTGGCAATGATGGCGTTGCCGGTGATGGCGAACGAGCCTGCTTTCGCACTGGCTCTTACTGTGTAGCTGTGCTCCAGCGTTGCCCCCGCAGCCAGCCCCAACTGGGCCGTTTTCAGGTGTGAATCCTCGGCGAGCTGAAACCCTTCCGGCAGACTCTCGCTGATGAGCGCGACTCTGAGATCGACCTTGGCCGTGATCTTCACAGTCACGGTGAACTCTTGACTGGCTTTGATAGGCGTGAGCACAGTGCGGCTGAACTCAATAAGATCGTTCTCGACGGTATCCGTGCGCGACTTTGGCTGAATCGGCGGCGAGAACAGCTCGCAACCAGCTAAAACCACAGAGCTAAGGACGATAAGACTAATGAGTGAGCACGTTCGTAGATGCGTGTGCACCGTTGTAAGCTCCTAGTGAAATAATTCAGCAGCGCTGCCCCTATGGTCCAGGCGCAGCCTGGTGGCGGAGGGGGTGGGATTTGAACCCACGGTAGAGGTTGAGCCCCTACAACGGATTAGCAATCCGTCCTCTTCGACCGCTTGAGTACCCCTCCGGCACTCGTCAGGGAATCTTAGCAAAAAGGAGCAAATCCGGCAAGCCCTGCAGCGCGCAGTGCTGCGCGCCCAGCTTCGCTTGACGTTTATCTTCGCCAGCCCTAGGCTGGCGAAGGCGCACGGTCCAGGCGCAGCCTGGTGGCGGAGGGAGAGGGATTCGAACCCCCGGCGCTCTGCGCGCTACGGTTTTCAAGACCGTCGCCTTCGGCCGCTCGGCCATCCCTCCAATACTGGGCCAGGGTAATTATAACACACTCAGTTGACGAAGGAAAGAACCCGGCTTAAGATTGACCAGAGCGATATGATCTCTCGAAGTGCCTTTACGACGATAGTGGCGCTGATCGCGCTGGGCTTCAGCTTGCCCACCATGCTCTTTTTCAGTTATCGCATGGCCCAAGAACAAGAGCGCGAGTTCCTCCAGCGCAGCGAATGGATGGCCCGCAACTTCGCCGACCAGGTGTGGCTTCAGCTCAAAGAGATGCCTCCGGAAGAACAAACGAAAATCAAGAGCGTTATGAACGACATGGTCACCGACTTTGTCGTCATGGACCCCATTGTCTATGCGCAAGTGGTCTTGAACGGCGAATTGGTCGCGCAGCACCATCACTTAGGAGACGCGCCGGTGGAAAGCGTGCTCTCGCGGGCAACCCCTGCTCGAGCCCCTATGGTTGAGCGCAAGCGTTTGGAGAGCGGCTTAGAGTATTTGGACCTGTGGCGCGGGATCGAGCCCGGACGGACTGAAGAGTCCGGAGAGAGTTACGTTCGGCTTGGGGTCTCGCTGGCGCCGCTGAGGGAAACGATCAACGCCGAGCGCCGGCTGGCGCTGCTGTGGGGAGCAGGCTTTGTTTTGGCGCTCAGCCTCCTGGCGTATCTGTCCTGGCCCTGGTGGGCTCGGCGGATGCCCGTGCCATCAACCGCCTCGGCGAGCACGAATGCTTCCTCGCGGTCTGTCACTCCCTCTCCCTCCCCGCTGGAGAGGGCAGACGGGGATGGGAAGTCTTTGCGGCTTGGGCAGCTCTTTATTGATGATCATGCCAAAGAAGTTCGCCTCAACGGTTCAACGCTCCCTTTGACCCCGCGGGAGTACTCACTGATAAGACTCTTGGCATCAGAACCGGGGAGAGTTTTTTCGAGCCAGGAGATCATCGAGCGCGCTTGGGGCACAGAGCGATTTATATCGAGCGAAGACGTCAAAAAATATATCTATCTGCTGCGCCAGAAGATCGAGCGCGACCCCCAGAATCCCCAAGTCATTCTCACCGTGCGCGGCTTCGGGTACAAACTCGTGCCGCCCCTCAGTAAATAAGAGCGTTCTGATCGAACGCTTGACCTTGGCGGTACCCTTGCAGTACCGTCGGGATATCAAGCCGGCCCCTGCTTTCTATTCTCTTCGTCCTGTCATGGTGCTAAAGTCTTTGCTAAGTTAGAGCTTTGAAAAGAAGGAGGTCTAGTTTGAAAGCTCTGAGAGCTTTAGCGTTAGTTATTTCACTCTGGCTGGTGATCGGCCTGGGGAGGACAGAGAGCTACTCGCAGTCGTCCACAGTGGGCGAATTATTGACGCTCGCAGACCGGGCGGTCGAGCTGGCCCAGCTGGCTCTCCAACATGCGTCGTTCTCGTTTTTTGCGCTCACGGCCAACGACGCCCAATGGCATGCCCAGAGCGCGATCAACATTTTAGAAGGGCCCTCGTCCCCGCGCTATGACCCCAAGTACGGAGCCCAAACGCTGACCCCAGGGGCGATCTCGCAAGCCAAGGGCTTGGTCGAACGCCTCAAGCAGTCGGAGTTCGCCAGCGATCTCGAAGCCGCAGGCAATCACTTAGTCGTCTTTCTCAGCGCGGCCGATGAGAAGATCGTCAGTGGACGGACCAGCAACAATATCGCGCAGATCCGTGCCCAGGTGCAGTTGGGGCTTGGCTTTCTCAAGGCTGCCTTGGGCTGTGCTGACGACGCGCTCTCCATCGGCAGCGCGCGCGCCATTCAAGAGTATTTGCGCAAGCGACGCTGATCTATCCTTACTCCAGGCGGGAGGTGAGACAGGGCAAGCCGGAACGTTTAGGTGCGCCCGCTTTTCTGAGCAAGATGCTGCACCTCAACGTTCCGCACGGGAGGTTGCCCCTACCGGAGGGGCAGGCCCCTGTGCCTGCCTAAGATCTGAGATGGTGTTCTGAATGCAAATCTTTCAGCAATCTTTTAAGGAGGCAAAAGCAATGAGCAAATTTTTGCAGTACACGCTGTTGACGGCGCTGGGCTGTGGGCTGGTGCTGGGGTTGGGCACGCCTTTTGATCTGTTAGGACAGGGTGAAACGGTCAACGTCAGTATTGTAGACTTCGCCTTCAATCCCAAGACGATCACTGTTTCTGTCGGCACGACGGTCCAGTGGACGAATAACGGCGGTGCTCCGCATACGGTGACCAGCACCAGCGGCTCGCCGGCGTTTGATTCCGGCACGCTCAGCTCCGGCGAGACTTTCAGGCACACGTTCACCACAGCGGGGGAGTTCTCCTATCGCTGTAGCATTCACCCCTCTATGACGGGGAAAGTCATCGTTGCCCAAGCGCAGAGCGGCCCCAAGACGTTCACGGCAAAGCTCGATGGAGCCCAAGAAGTCCCGGCTCCGCCGAAGCCCAACGCTAAAGCCATTGGTGCTGGGGCCTTCGTGCTCAGCAGCGACGGCAAAGAGTTGGGCTTTGCCCTGACGTACGCTGATCTGAGCGGTCCTGCCGTAGCAATTCACTTTCATAACGGGGAAGTGGGCAAGGCCGGCCCCGTCGTTCAAACGATCTGCGGGCCGCAGAATCAGAACCCGTTACTGGGAGCTTGCCCAGCAGGAACCGCGGGCACGCTTGCCGGGGTGTGGAAGATCCCAGCTGAGCAAGCTGATGCGCTCCTGAAGGGGAATTTGTACGTCAACGTGCACACGTCTGACAACCCCGGCGGAGAGATTCGGGGCCAGATCAAATAGCTGATGGCCCATTATGTGTAAACAGGAGGGTCGCGCGACCGCGAGGCCGGGGAAAATCCCGGCCTCTAGGTCGCCTTATTGCTATGAAGAGCAAAGCCCTGATTGTTCCGATAGCGTTGGTGGTGACGCTCATCGTCAGTTTGGTCTTGACCTTCGCGTATCTCACCAAAGACACAGTAACGCAAAAGGACCCAAGGCGCTATGTCATCGAAGTTGGAGATTTCTTCTTCGACCCGCCGGGACTGCTCGTTCAATCGGGAGACACCATCGAATGGGTCTTTCGCGAGATCACCGTTGACGGCCATAGCGTGACGGCCTATCACCCCGCGAATTTTCGTCATGAGCTGCGCATCCCGGAGGGGGCCAGCCCCTTTGACTCAGGGATTCGCGACCGGGTCGGCGACACTTTCACACTCGCCTTGGATGCCGTCGGTGTGTATGACTATTTCTGCCTGCCCCACGAGTTCTTCGGGATGGTCGGACGACTCATTGTGAAAGAGCCCCTTGGCCCAGGCACGCAACCGATAACGGTCGGCTTGCCCGAGGCAGCGCAGAAGGTCATTCCCTCCAGCGAAGAGATTATGGGTCTGATTGGTCTGCTCTTTCGCTTGAGCGCCGAGGTGAACACGGCTGTCTTAGAGTATGAACGCTCGCGGAGAGAGCAAGCCCTTGCCTTGTTCGACGAGCTTCTCAAGAACTTCAGAGCCGGTGAGGGCCAAGAACACTCTCTCTTCGAAGTGCTCAAGAGAGTTCAGTTGGTCGCGGAAGTGCAGCAGAAGCTGGAAGAGCTGCGCGCGTTGATCGCCAAGAGCGCTCTTTTGCAAGACGTACAAGGCAGAGCAAGAGAGCTGAAAACTCTGCTGGCCGAAGCGCGCAGGCGTCTGTGACCAAGCTACATGAAACTGACAGAGCAAAGGAGGTGAATCACCATGAAGAAAAGGGCACAACGGACAGGCGTGTTGGTAGCAGCCCTGTTTTTTGCGTTGGTTGTGTACGCTCCCGGACAATACGGTCCCCCGCAACCGCCCGAGCCGCCACCGTCCCCACCGCAGCAGCAACAGGCCGGCTCCACGCTCTTGACCGCGACACTGACGACCGCTCAAGAGATCCCGTCACCGGCAGCAGCGACCCCGGCAACAGCTGCCGGCGCAGCCGTTCTGTTGTTCGATCCGGCAACGAGCACCCTGAACTTCACGGTGGCCTATAAGGGACTCAGCGGTGCAGCCACGGCCGTGCACTTTCACAACGGAGCGCCAGGAGCTGCCGGACCGGTCGTCCAAACGATCTGCGGCGCTCCAGGCCCAGCTTTGCTGGGCGCTTGCTCTACCGGGAATGATGGCTTCCTGACGGGCCAGTGGGCCGTGCCGGCAGGTTTAGTCCCAGCATTGCTCGCAGGCGGGCTCTACGTCAACATCCACACCGGACTAAACCCCGCGGGCGAAGTCCGTGGCCAGGTCACGCCGGTCCCATAGCCCCCAGCACAAAGGGCCGGGAGTCTCCCCCTTCCCAAGAGACCTCGGCCCTTTTCTCTTCTGATGCTGTTTTTAGCCACAGTGAGATTTGACAAAGTCTTCTCAGTTGGCTATCTTAACCTCCAGGTGATGAGCTCATGAATTACGTATGGATTATCGTAGGGGCAGTCGTGGTCGTCCTCGGCTTGATCTTGGTCTTCAGCAACCAGCCGCAGACGATAACGACCCAGCAGGTGAATCTAAAACTCACCGAATGGAAGATTGACCCAAGCGTCATAGAGCTTTCCGCTGGTACAGCCCGATTTGTCGTCTTTAACATGGGGACCCTTTCTCATGCGCTCGCCATCGTCGGGACGGTCGGTGGCCAAAGATTTGAGCGTCGGCTCGAAACGGTGCTGGCGGGACAGGTGCACACGTTCTTAGTGGAGTTGCCTCGCGGTGAGTTCGTGCTCTACGATGCCCTCAATTGTCGCGATCCTATCCGAGGAAGCTGTGAGCGCAAGACCATGGTGAGCAAGATCGTCGTGCGCTAAAGGAGCTCGAGGTGTGGCAATGGAGTTTCGCGATCGGTAGTTTGTTCATCTTCAGTATACCCTTGCCAACGATTGCTATTCCCGTGAATACTGTTGCTCTGCCGACAGAGATCGAGAGGGAAGAATCACGGTGGGTGTTGCTGCACGGCATCTGGCCTGGATCGGGTCGCGACTGGCGCTTCGTCGCGCCGCTGCTGCAGGAGCAGGGGGCGACCGTCTTGCGTCCCAGTTTGCCTGCGCGTGCCGGCCTCTTCGCCTGGGCCGAGAACGTTGTGAATTATTTAGAAGGAACCTCAGCACAGATCTATGTAGTAGCTCACAGCTTCAGCGGCGCGGTGACGCTCTTTCTGTTGCGCACGGCCTATGAGCTCGATCGCGGCAGCTTGGAGACGCTCCACGCCAGCTTGGACTGCACCTCTTTCACCGGGCGTGCCGCCTACGCCTGTGGTCAGCTCCTAGAGGGGTGGCAGCAGCTCTTGTCCGATCAAGAGCGTGCCGCCCGCTGGATCGCCGTTGCGCAGAAGGTCGAGCGCCTCTTTCTCTATCATCCGGCGCTACGGGGAGCATGCGGAGCTTGTCTGGACATCTGGGGGTTGGGCGGCGGCGATACGACGGCCTCGCTCTGTCTGCTGGCTGAGATCGCCGATTGGCTCTTCACCCCCATCGAGCGCGTCACTTGGGACAGCGCTATTGCTGTGACGAATCTCTATGGCGGTTCGGAGTGGATGCTCTCGCTCTGTGGACTGCAAGACAACGATTTTGCCCTGCGGCTAGAGCAGCAGCGGTTATCTCTAGAGGGGGGGAGTTATAGAGAGGTCTTTGTGGGGCGGCAGCTGCACTTTGCGTTTGCGCTAAGACGCAGCGTGGCAGAAAAGCTTGTGACGCAGCTATTAGTGGGGGTGACCGATGAGCCGTTTCTCCGGCGTTGATTACTTTGATCTCGACGTGCTCTTGACGCACGAGCAGAGACTCGTGCGTAGCACCGTCCGTCAGTTTGTCAACGAAGAGGTCCTTCCCATTATTAAAGAAGCTTTCGAAGTGGGGCATTTCCCGGCGCAGCTGATCCCCAAGATCGCTGAGCTGGGCTTGCTGGGAGCGACGCTCAAAGAATACGGGGGCGCGGGGATAGATTCTATCGCTTACGGTCTGGCGATGCAGGAGCTGGAGCGCGGCGATTCGGGCATTCGCAGCTTCTGTTCGGTTCAGAACGGGTTAGTGATCTATCCCATCTACACGTTCGGCAGCCCTGAGCAGAAGGAGCACTGGCTGCCTCAGCTCATCAGGGGTGAGGCTGTGGGGTGTTTTGGGCTCACTGAGCCCGAACACGGCAGCGATCCCAGCGCTATGGACACCGTTGCCCAGCGCGACGGGGGGTATTTTATTCTCAACGGGACCAAAGCCTGGATCACCAATGCGACCTTGGCAGACGTTGCTGTAGTCTGGGCCAAGCTGGAGGGAGTGATCCGGGGCTTCTTGGTCGAGAAAGGTACCAAGGGGTTTTCCACGGCGAAGATCGAGCACAAGATGTCCGCGCGAGCTTCTGATACTGGGGAGCTGTATCTCCATGACTGTCGCGTTCCCAAAGAGAACATTCTGCCGGGTGTCGAAGGCCTGAAGGGCCCTCTGATGTGCCTCAACCAAGGTCGGTATGCCATTGCCTGGGGAGCCGTCGGCGCAGCAATGGCCTGCTACGAAGAAGTCGTAGAGTATGCCAAACAAAGAGTTCAGTTCGATAAGCCCATCGCGTCTTTTCAGTTGGTGCAAGAGAAGCTCGTAGAGATGCTGACCGAGATCACCAAAGCGCAGTTGCTCTGCTATCGGCTGGGGCAGCTCAAAGAAGAAGGCACAGTCAAGCCCGTGCAGATCTCTTTGACGAAGCGCAACAACGTCTGGATGGCGTTACAGATCGCACGCATGGCACGAGATCTTTTAGGAGCTAATGGCATCACGCTCGATTATCAGTCTATTCGCCATATGCTCAATCTCGAGAGCGTCTACACGCTGGAAGGCACGCATCACGTTCAGACGTTGATTCTGGGGCAAGAGATCACGGGGATACAAGCGTTCAAATAGCACTCAACGCAAGAAGTACAAGAACATACCGGCAGCTACTATCGTGCCGATCACGCCAGCTACATTGGGCCCCATCGCGTGCATGAGCAAGAAGTTTCTTGGGTTCGCCTGCTGCCCTAAGATCTGTACGACTCTCGCCGACATGGGCACCGCCGAAACCCCCGCCGCGCCGAGCATCGGGTTGATCTTCTCTTTGGAGAAGAGATTCATCACTTTGCCCAGCAGCACTCCAAACGCGGTCGCCGTCGCAAAGGCGATAATTCCCAAAGCGAAGACCAGCACGGTTTGAGCGCGCAAGAAGCTGTCTGCGGTCATCGAGCCGCCGATGGAGATGCCCAACAGAATCACCAGAATATCCATAAACGCTTCCGAAGCCGTCTTTGACAGTCTCTCGGTGACCCCGCATTCCCGCAAGAGATTGCCGAACATGAAACAGCCCAGGAGCGGTGCGGACAGGGGCACCAGCCAGATGATCACCACAGTAGCAATAAGGGGGAAGAGAATCTTCTCGCGTTGCGAGACCTCGCGCAGCTGGGGTTTCATATAGATAGCTCGCTCTTTTTTTGTCGTGAGGGCCTTGATGACCGGTGGTTGGATAAGGGGCACCAGAGCCATATATGAGTACGCTGCTGGGGCTGTAGCTACCAAAAGATGCGGGGCCAGCTTCGCGGTCAGATAGACGGTCGTCGGTCCATCGGCACCTCCAATGATCCCGATACTCGCGGCTTCGGGTATCGCGAAGCCCAAGAGCAACGCGGCGAGAAAGACAAAATAGACACCAAATTGCGCGGCGGCTCCCAGCAAGAGCGTTTTAGGGTTGGCGATCAAGGGGCCAAAATCAGTCAGTGCCCCAAGCCCGATAAAGATCAGCAGGGGCAGGACTTCGGTGAGAATGCCCACGCTGAAGATGCGAGCGAAGAGCCCGCTGGATTCGGTAAAGAGCGGAGGAAAGAGATTGACGACCATCATACAGAACCCGATGGGCACTAACAGCAGGGGCTCCCATTTTTTCGCGATCCCCATATAGACAAAAAAAGCCCCTATACAGAAGGCAGCTAGATAGCTTCCTGGGAACGGCCCTCCCAGGAGAAAACTGACAAATCCTTCGCCTATCATGCTCCTCCTCGCCCCTCTCACCCCTCCCGGGGAGGGAACGGGCTTCGCTCAAGTTTGAGAACGATTTTGCTGACCCCCCACAATATGGCTGCCAGGGCGCTTAAGACCAGAAAAACGACCCCAAAACTGTAGAGCGCGATCTGTACTGCTGTTCCCCAATCTACCATAATGCCATCAATATTCAATGACGGCCATGACCTCCCCGGCCTTGATTGCTTGCCCTGCAGAGACACGGATCTCTTTGATCAAGCCGGAGAGGGGGGCGAGAATAGCATTCTCCATCTTCAGCGATTCTATGGTGCAGACGGTATCTCCTTCGTTCACTGTGTCGCCTGCCTTGACGTGCACTCGCATGATCTTGCCCGCTAAGGGGGCTTCGATGATCTCTTGGGCCATCTTTTGCTCCCTTCGATATTTAGTATCATAAATTGATATTAGAATACTTCTTCCAGACCTTCCAGGGGCACGTGCCGGGGGGCACGTATTTGTTCTCTAAAAGATCCAAAGCACGATTAATATATGTTCGCGTGTCGTGGGGCATGATGATCTCATCCACGCACCCACGCTCCGCAGCACGATAAGGGTTTTCGTAGAGTTCACTGAACTCTTGAATTCTCTTTGTCTTTACGTCTTCGGGGTTTTGCGCATCTTTAATTTCGCGGGCGAAGATCACGCTGGCGGCGGTCTCGGCTCCGACAATGGTCACGCGGGCGGTCGGCCAGGCAAAGACGAAATCAGCCCCGATGCTCTTGTCCAGCATTCCGTAGTGGGCCCCAGCGTAGGATTTCCTCACGATGATCGAGATTAACGGGACGGTAGCATTGGCCCAGGCAAAGAGCAATTTCGCGCCATGGCGCAGAATCCCGGCCCACTCTTGTTGTGAGCCGATCATATAGCCTCCGCAGTCCACAAACGTCACTATGGGGATATTAAAAAGATCGCAGAATCTGATGAATCTCGCCCCCTTGTCAGCGGCATGAATATCTATGACGCCTCCCGCCCACAGCGGCTGGTTCGCCCAGATCCCCACGGGACGACCGCCGAAGCGAGCGAATCCCGTCATCACGCTCTTGGCGTGGTGCTCCATCGTCTCTAAAAAATAACCGTCGTCTACTGTTGCTCTGATCACTCTTTTCATATCAAAGGGCTTGAAGGGCTCATCGGGGACGATCTCGTCCAGCTCGGCGATGGCGCGATCTGCGGGGTCGAGAGTCTGTCGTCGCGGGGGTCTTTCTCGATTGTTCGACGGGAGCAGAGCGAGCAGCTCTTTCGCTTTATCAAGAGCGTCTTTGTCGTCCTGAGCTACGAGGTGCGTCTGCCCGGCTTTCACGGCGTGGGCTTTCCAACTGCACAGCTCTTCTAAAGAGATCTGTTCGCCAATTTGGGTCTTCACAAAAGCCGGCCCGGCAATGCCCAAAAAGCCCGTGTCGCGGGCTTGAATGAGAAAGTCTTGCATGACCGGGTGATAGGCCTGCCCGCCCAAGCAGGGGCCGAGCAAGAGCGCGATCTGGGGAATGACCCCCGAAGCGAGCGTCTGCACCCGAAAGAGCTTGCCATAGGCTTCTAAAGTATCTATGCCCTCTTGGAGGCGGGCCCCGGCGGAGTCGTTTATCCCGATCACTGGAAAACCCTTCTCCATAGCAAACTGAATCGCATACGTCTCTTTGAAGCCGTGATATTCCCCAAAAGTTCCAGCCATAGATGAAAAATCTTCAGAGAAAGCGACTACCCAGCGGCCATTCACTTTCCCGAAGGCCGTAATAACCCCCTCAGCGGGAATGCGGGCTTTGTCCATGCCAAAGTGCACCGTTCGGTGTTTAATGTGCATCCCGATCTCTGTATAGTCGCCATGATCAAAGAGATACGCCAATCTCTCGCGGGCATTGAGCTGGCCGGCTTGCTTGCGCTTCTCTAATGTGTGAGAATCCCCCATCTTGAGGATCTTCTCCCGCTCTTCTTGCAGGTGGCGGTAGAGCTCTTCTTTCTTCTTGTAGACCGCTGACATGCAGAGCCTCCTTGTGTTCTTTACAATAGCGTAAGAGAATGTTGATTGCAAGAGAAGTGTGGTCAGCATTACCGACTATGCCCTACGTAAAGCGTTAGTCTCTTTTTGGTGTCTTTTGCAAAAGCATGAGGAGGCAGACCATGCGCAAATATCTAGGGGTAAGTTTAGCGATCGCCGCGATAGTGAGTATGAGCACAGACGCATTGGCTCAAAAGTCCCCCAGGAGCTTTTGGGCCGAAGAGTTTTTGGGCGCAGAAGTGGGAGCGGTCATCGGTGGGGCTATTGGCCTGGGAACGGTCCACACGAGCTGTCTGCGATTCGAGAAGGGCTGCGACCCTCTCTATCGTCTGGTGATCTTGCAGCAGAGAATCCCCAGCGACCCGTTATCGGTCATAAAGCTCACATCGCCGGGCTTTCACACGGTCAACATGGGGCGGGGATTGGGAGCCCTTGCCGGCGTTGCATTGATAGGTGTCGTACACGGTGTCGAGGGGAACATCTGGGCGGCGTTCTTGGCGACCCAAGCGTGGGTTGCCGCGAGCCAAGAGATTTTCATCTTAAAGCTGCCCTTGACACCGGCCTTTGTCGCTACGGCTGCTTACAATTGGGGTGCCAAGATGAAAACTGATAAGACTGCTGGCGCACTGAGTTGGAGCATCCCTTTGCTAGCACGAAAGTTTTAGGGCGTTGCTCTCGGCCCTTCTTGAGTGTAACGCATATTACTTTTCTGAAGAAGCTTAATTCGCTACAATACTCTTGTCGCAAAACGCCCAAATCGAAGGAGGATTTATGTCTCGAACCGTGAAAATTTTTGCTTGGCTGTCGTTGGTTCTCTTGGTTCTCGGCATGGGAAGCTGGATTCCTGCTCTTGCCGGTGATGGTGGGTTGACATTGTCTCAGATGGTCTTTCTCCATGAGGTGCCGTACGCAACTTCGTACGCTCTCCACGTTGCACCTGGCTACAGTTCCGGTGGAGCCACGATCTACAGGTTCAGTGGCTCTGCTTATTTGGCCGGGGACCTCAAGAAGCTGACGGAGATGGGGGGTGATCTTGGAAGCACCGCGGGGAGGCTGATCTTCGGAGGGATTGTCCCAGCGAATCTGCTCGTGCATGTCCCGGTTCTGGCTTTTGTGCATGGAAGGCTGATGATCGAGGGGCGCCATGATCTGGGCAGCTTTGGCAATTCGTATCAGCACCTGATGCTCGACCCGGCTCACCGTACAGCTCATGGGCACACCTATGTCAAAGCCGTTGCCCAGGCCCTCAACATGGTAGGAGACCGGACCGCGCCGATCTCTATCACGGCAACCTATGCCAAAGATATGGTGACCGGGCTGGTTCAGCATGGGACGTCGCTGACGGCTAGCCTGAAGTTCCATCAGAGACGACACGATCCACGCGATCCAGAGCTAGAGGGCACAGTCTATGTACGGAATCTGTATATCACAGTGTTAGGCCAGACCGAGTGGACGTTCACTGGGGAAATCGTCTCAACGCTGAGGGCTGATCCGTGATTAAATCCCCATTCTCTTGGCGATGATCTCGTACATCACTTCGGTGGTGCCGGCGCCGATCTTCCAGAGTCTAATATCTCTATAGAATCGGGCGATATCGTACTCTTCGATGTAGCCGTAGCCGCCGTGAATCTGTAAGCACTCGTCGGCGACCTCACAGGCCACGTCGGCGCAGAAGGCTTTGCACATAGAGACTATCAGCGTGGCGTCCTCACCGGCTTCTATCAGGCGCGCGGCGTGATAGAGCAACTGCCGTGAGGCCTCAAGTTTGGTTTGGAGTTTGGCCAGCTTATGGCGTGTGATCTGAAACTGGGAGAGTTTTTGGTCAAACAGCTCACGCTCCTGGGCATATTTTATGGCGTCTTCGAGGGCTTGTTGCGCCGACGACGTCGCCGCGACACACGAGACGAATCGCTCATTCTGTAACCCGTGCATACTGTAATAGAAGCCCTTGTTTTCTTCGCCGATCAGGTTTTCCACAGGCACAGGGCAGTTAGCAAACGAGAGTTCGCCGGTGTCGGAGGCGTGCATGCCCAGCTTTTTGGGGAGTCTTTGGATCTCGAACCCCGGCAAGCCCTTCTCAACAAGCAGCATCGAGACCCCCCGGTGCCCAGCACTGGGATCGGTCTTACAAGCCACAAAGAAGAGATCGGCGTTCAGCGCGTTCGTGATAAACGTCTTACTGCCGTTGAGCATATAGTGATGGCCCTTTTTTTTCGCCGTGGTCTGCATGCGGCTCAGATCGGAGCCGCCGCTTGGTTCGGTGAGGGCAATAGCGCCGACTTTCTCGCCCGCGATGAGCGCCGGGAGATATTTCTGTTTGAGGGCTTCGGAGCCGTATTGGTACAGATAGGGCGAGCTCATATCCGTGTGCACCAAGACGCTCATAGTCAGCCCACGCGAGCGGCAGCGGCCCATCTCTTCACAGAAGACGACAGTGGACCAAATATCTGCGCCGGCGCCGCCGTACTTCTCCGGATAGCGAATCCCCAGAAAGCCTAGCTCGCCCATTCTTTTATAGAGCTCTTTGGGGAAGATGCCGGCGGCCTCCCACTCGTCTACTTTTGGGTTGAGCTCTTCTTCGACAAATCTTCTCACGGCCCGGCGAAAGATACGGTGCTCTTCGGAAAACGGATAGTCCATAGGGCCTCCACTGAAGCTATCTTACTATAATCTTGGACCAGGCTTCAAATGTCGTGATACGTCACACGCTCTTCACTTCATTGATCAGTTTTGTCAGTGACTCTTTCGCATCTCCAAAGAGCATTCTGGTCTTGTCGTTATAAAAGAGCTCGTTCTCGATCCCCGCAAAACCCGGATTCATGCTGCGCTTCATCACGATAATTTGCTTCGCGTGATCAGCATTCAGAATGGGCATCCCGTAGATCGGGCTGCTCTGGTCGTAGCGTGCCGCCGGATTGACAACATCGTTAGCTCCCAGAACAACGGCGACGTCAGCTCGCTGGAACTCGTCGTTGATCTGGTCCATGTCGTAGAGCTGATCGTAGGGCACATTGGCTTCGGCGAGCAAGACGTTCATGTGCCCCGGCATCCGTCCGGCCACGGGGTGAATGGCGTACTTGACCGTCACACCCCGTTTACTCAGTTCGTCGGCCAACTGTCTGACGGCGTGCTGCGCTTGCGAGACGGCCATCCCATAGCCGGGAACGATAATGACCAACTGGGCATAAGCCAAGAGAATGGCAGCTTCATCGGGCTGGATGGGCTTGACGGTCTTGCCCGCGGCGCTCTTGGCCCCGGCCCCGGCGGTCACGGCCGCGCCGAACGCGCCAAACAGAACGTTGGTGATCGGACGGTTCATGGCCCAGCACATGATCTGCGTCAGAATGATGCCCGAGGCGCCGACTAATGAGCCGGCGATAATGAGCGCATTGTTCTTGATGACGAAGCCAGCCATCGCTGCCGCTATACCCGACAGCGAGTTCAAGAAACAGATAACGACGGGCATATCTGCCCCACCGATAGGGATGGCAAAGAGCACCCCAAAGATCAACGCCGCGATTGTCAAGTACGAAAAGATCCAGGGGTTCCCGAAACTCACTATGAGATACGCACCCGCCGCAAGGATCGTCAAGAAGAAGACTAGATTAATAATATTCTGAAATGGATAGGTGATGGCCCGCTCAGGCACGATGCCCTGGAGCTTGCCCGCGGCGATCAAAGAGCCCGAAAACGTCACCGCGCCGACGATCATAGCGAGCATGATCGTGATCGAGATGTCAAGCGTCAGCGTAGATGGCTCTGCTGCGTACTTGAAAAACTCCGCCGCGGCCACCAGCGCCGAAGCCCCCCCGCCAAAGCCGTTCAGAACTCCGACCATCTGCGGCATGGCCGTCATTTTGACCATGCGAGCCATCACCACACCCACCACCGAGCCGATAATAAGCCCGATGATGATGATTGTGTAGTCCGTAATCCCCGACACGAACAGCGTAGCCACGATGGCTAATAACATGCCGAACGCAGAGAGAATGTTCCCCGCGCGGGCCCGCTTGGGCGATTGCAGCCACATCAGGCCCAGAACAAAGCAGGCCGCCGCGATCATGTACGCTATCGCCATGAGAATCTCTGCGAGAGTCATTATCTCTCACCCGGTTTCTTCTTGAACATCTGGAGCATTCTATCCGTGACCAGATAGCCCCCCACGACATTGATAATGGCGAAGATGATAGCTATGAGCCCTAAGGTTGTTTGCAGCCAGCCCTCTTGCCGCCCGGCGACAATGAGAGCGCCGATGATCGTGATACCAGAGATGGCGTTAGAACCGGACATTAAGGGGGTATGGAGCAAGGGCGGAACCTTGGTGATAACTGCAAACCCCAGAAACATCGAGATGACGAAGATATAGAGTGCCGCGAGAAGTGCCTCAGTCATGAAACCTCCCTTGGGTGTTTACTTTTGTAGCATGATCTGGCCTTGGTGCGTGACGCAGCAGCTCTTAATGATCTCGTCATTGAAATCGAGATTGAGCTGCTTCTCTTTGTTAATGAGTAAACTGAGAAAGCTGGCGATATTTCTCGAATACATTTGACTGGCGTGAAAGCTCATCGAGCTGGGCAAATTGATCGGCCCGACAACGGTCACGCCGTTCACAGCGATCTCTTCGCCCGCTTGGGTGAGCTCGCAGTTGCCGCCCTGTTCGGCCGCTAAATCTATAATAACTGAGCCCGGCTTCATGGGGGCGACCATCTCTGTGGTGATGAGCAGCGGGGCCTTCTTGCCCGGGACGAGCGCCGTCGTGATCACGACGTCAGATTCTTTGACGTACTTGGCGATGAGCTCGCGCTCTTTCTGTTTGTGCTCTTCGCTGAGTTCTTTGGCGTAGCCGGACTTGTCGGCGGCTTCTGCTAAGGCTAAGCCGACGAACTTGGCACCGAGGCTTTCGACTTCTTGTTTGACCGCGGGGCGTACGTCGAATGCTTGGACGATCGCGCCCAGGCGCCGCGCCGTGGCAATGGCTTGGAGCCCGGCCACGCCCGCGCCGATAATAAAGACCTTCGCCGGCGTGATCGTCCCCGCAGCAGTGGAGAGCATGGGGAAGAACTTGGGCAGATACTGGGCCGCCATCAGGACGGCTTTGTATCCCGCGACCGTGCTTTGAGAAGAGAGAACGTCCATGGGCTGAGCCCGCGTGATGCGGGGGATCATGTCCATGCTGAACGCCGTGGTCTTTCTCTGCGCGAGCATCTGCACGAGATCGGGGTTGACCAACGGCTGGAGAATGCCGATGAGCACGCTGCCCTCACGCAGCAGCGCGACTTCGTGCTGCTGGGGCTTTTGCACTTTAATGACGATCTCTGCACTACTGTAGAGCGTTTTGGCATCTGGAGCAATCGTCGCTCCGGCAGCGTGGTACTCTCGATCGGGATATGACGCGCCGACGCCGGCTCCGGCCTCAATGTGAACGCCGATTCCGGACTTCACTAATTTGGCGACGGTCTCCGGCACGAGCGCCACCCGTCGCTCATGCGCCGTGATCTCTTTAGGGACTGCTATGTTCATAAAACCTCCGCTGTTTGCCTCCTCCTGGCCCTCTACGGAGTAGAGAACGGAAGAGGTGCTGTCCACTCGCTTCTAGATTCTACTGACCTTCAGTGACGGTGCACCACGAGCTGGATCATCTCGTTTGCTGAGCTATGTCATATTCACCCCAGGGGCAGCAGCACAAAGACAATGAGATCCCACAATGAATGGGAGGTCATGACGGCGACGAGGTTGTGCGCGCGCCCATAGAGCCACCCCCAGAAGAGCCCAACGGCGGCCGCCGCCGCGATTAACATCACGTTCAACGTCCACAGGTGCACCAGCGCGTAGAGCGCCGTCGCCGCCAGCAGCCCCGTTCTACTGTCGAACAGGTCGGCGAGCTGTCGCTGCACAAAGCCGCGCCAGAAGATCTCCTCGCTCGGCCCGATAATACAGAACAACAGCAGCCCGATCCAAAGCGGGTCGAGCTGGGCTTTGACGTCGTACACCGTGCTGATCTGCTCCGCAGCAAAGGGCAGCAGCGCCGTCGAAACTTGCTTGCCCAGCCAGAAGATCCCGTAGAGCGCTATCGCGGAGACGCCCCCGATCAGCACGTCGCGCACTCGAAACTGGAAGAGCTGAGCCCGATCTGGCGTTAGAGCCAACGCGATCAAAGCTAATGATCCCGCTGCCAGCGAGAGCCGCAGCCAGAAGTTCCACGCCTCCGTCTGAAAGATAAAGTACCATAGGCCAAACGCTGCGAAGACAGCTAGCCAGATCGTCATCAGCGGTGCTCGCGTCATAGGGGCAGTAGCTTCTCTAAGATCAGTGCGATGATGAGACAGACCCCAAAGAGCGTATCGAGCTGCGCCGTGCGCGCGTCGGCGTCGTTGGGGATTTTTTGCTGAAGCGTTGTGATGAGCTTGAACGCGAGCGGAGCCGAGAAGAAAACCAATAGCCCCCAGGGGCTCAAGACCTTCAGGGCAATCAGCATGACAATCGCCAGATAAGCTAGGACAATAAGCCCTTGATAGCAGTGCATCGTCATGCGCTGGCCCAAGAGCGTTCCCAAGGTCTTAATGCCCACGCTGCCATCATAGTCAATGTCTCGGAGATTGTTGGCGAGCAACACCAGTGCGACCAGCACGCCGAAGGGAATAGAGATCAGCACGGCCTCAGCGCTCAGGGTGCTCTTTTGTACGAAGTACGTCCCCCCGACGATGACCGGCCCCCACATCAGAAAGACCGAAAGCTCGCCCAGGGCAAAATATTTATATTTGAAGGGGTTCGCCGTGTAGAACAGGCTGGCCAGCGCCCCGCCGAGCACAAACCCGAGCACCGCTAATCCCTTGAGCCAGACAAAATAGAGCCCGATCACACCGGCGAGCCCATAGAGTACCCAGCTTACGGCGAGCACGGCTCTTGGTGCAATCAATCCCTGGACTAACGGGTGCGGACGATAGAGCGTCGTCGGGGCGCCGGGGCGGTCTACCCCGCTCTGGTAGTCAAAATAGTCATTGATGAGATTGGTCGCGCCGTGGACGAAGACCGCACCGATCAATGTCAACAGAAAGAGCCACAAATCAAATGCGTCGTCGAGGGCAGCCAACGCCCCGCCGACACCCACGGAGATCGCGGTCATGGTGAACGACCACGGACGCGTCGCTAGGAGCCAGATTTTCAGATTCATAGTTTTTTCGCGTGCTCCAAGACTTTTTTCAAGTCGATCTTGATGTCGAAGACCTGCAGCTCGATCATCACCAACTCTTCCGTCCCGGTGTTGACGAAGTCGTGCAGCTCACCTCCCAACACGCGCACCGCTGAGCCCGGTTTTAATGAGTGCTCACTGCCGTCCAGCCGCACGACCCCCGTGCCGGAGATGACATAGAACACTTGAGGGTGCGGATGACGATGCGCTGGAGACGTTCCCCCCGGAGCCATCTTGACGAGCATCACTTGGGCGTGTGAGTTTGAGTCCGCGCGTGTCCACATGGGCTTCTGCCAGATCGTCGGGGAGATGCCCCTCTCCCACGGCTGGTCGGCCAATTGCAGGACCTGTGCGTACCGTTCCATTGTCAGTGCCCTCCCGTCTCTTCATGGACTACCTGTGTTTCTCTATGATATAATCTGCCCGTAAGGGCTGTCAATCTATGCAGTATAGCGAACAACGGAGAGGAGAGCCGATGGCCGTTCCCAAGAGGCGCAAGCCGCGACGGCCGACATTTGCCCGACGAGTTGTCAGGTGGAGCATCGGCCTGGGAGTTTTTGTGGTGGTCATGGGGCTGGGCGTCTGGGCGGCATATCGGTCGTTCTTAGCCAAGCCGGGCATTCCCATCCCCATCCAGCAGCCGGCGAGCTACCATCTGCGGGCCGGCGAGACCGTACAGTATAACTCGAGCCCGCCGACCTCTGGGCCGCATTCAGGGGCCACGACCGATTGGGGCATTCACGACCTGCCCATCCCCAATGAAATTCAAGTCCATATGTTGGAACACGGGGGCGTCATCATTCAGTATCGCCCTGAAGAGAGCCCGGCTCTCGACGACCCGGTCGCCGAAGGGCTGAAAAGACTCGTAGGTCGCCTACGCACAGAAAATTTTCAGAAATACTGCAAGCTGATCCTCGCGCCGTATGCTCCTCTCCAGAAAAAGATCGCGCTGACGGCTTGGGGGCGGCTCGATACGTTCGACGCCGAGGCTATCACAGCGGAGATCGAACAGCGCATCGTGTACTTTATAGATAAATTGATGAACGCCTACAACCCTGAGCGCGCTCGGTGCCCGTAAATGCTGCGAGAGCTAGTCCAAAGACGCATACAAGAAGCCCTTCAGAGTATAAACGTCTCGGCCCAGACGATCGAAGTGACCGTGCCGGAGAAGCCGGAGTTCGGCGATCTGTCCAGCAATATCGCCTTTGCGCTCAAGTCCCACCTGAAAGAAGCGCCACGCGCCATTGCCGAGGAGATCGTGGCTCACCTAGATAAGACGCCCTTTGAGAAAGTCGAAGTCGTCGGGCCGGGGTTTCTTAATTTCTTTCTCAAGCCGGAGACGGTACGCCAAGCCCTCAGGGAGATATTGGCTCAAGGGTCCGCCTACGGCAAGCTGAGCGTAGGGCAGGGCAAGAGGGCCCAGGTTGAGTTCGTCAGTGCCAATCCGACGGGGCCCCTGACGATCGGGCACTGCCGTCAAGCGGTGCTCGGAGACGTGATCTCTCGATTGTTGGAGAACGCGGGCTACGAGGTGACCCGTGAGTATTATTTTAACGACGCCGGACGGCAGATGAGGCTCTTGGGCGAGTCCGTGAAAGCCCGCTACTTGGAACTGCTAGGACAGCCATCGCATTTCCCGGAAGAAGGCTATCACGGGGAGTATATCTATGAGATCGCCCGGGCGATTCAGAACAGATACGGGACAAGCTGGGCTGAAGTAGATAGCGAGCAATTCAAAGAACTCGCCGAGGCCGAACTCTTTGCGGAGATCAAACGAACTCTCTCACGGCTCTATCGGGTACTGCCTGAGCGCGCCTTCGATGTCTACTACAACGAGAGTTGGCTCTACCAGGCTTCGCCTGGACGGTACACTGTGCCGCACAGCGGCACGATGCGAGAGCTTGTCTTGGTGAATAACGCTCAAGTGTTAGAGTGGCTGCGCGAGCTGGACTTAGCCTACGAGAAAGACGGGGCGATCTGGTTCAAGGCGACGGCGCTGGGGCGCCCGCAAGACAGGGTGCTGGTACGCAGTCACACCGGCGAGCCAACATATCGTCTCCCGGACATGGCCTATCACGTCAATAAGCTCCTGCGCGGCTTCGATCTGATTATAGATATCTTCGGGGCTGATCACCAAGAGACCTATCAAGACGTCGTAGCGGCGGTGCGGGCGCTCCAGGGCAAGCTCCCTCCAGAGTGCGACCCCGACAAGATTCGTGTGCTCATCCATCAGTGGGTCAATCTCTCACGGGGCGGCCGGCCGGTCAAGATGTCCAAGCGCATGGCGACCTTTGTCACGATAGACGAGCTGATTGACGAGATCAAGCAGACCGTGGAGTTAGCTGAGCAGTCAGACCAGATGAGAGAGGATTTTGCGGTGAACGTGGTGCGGTATTTTATCTTGGCACGCAGCCCGGACTCGCACGTCCATTTTGATCTGGACTTGGCCAAAAAACAGTCCAAAGACAACCCGGTCTATTATGTGATGTACGCCTACACTCGTATTGGGAGCATTTTGGAGAAATCAGAAGTCAGAAGTCAGAAGTTAGAAGTCAGAGACTTCTCGGCTCTGCGCGAGCCAGCTGAGCTATCGTTGATCAAGAAGCTCGACGAGTTCCCCCAGATCGTTCAGGACGCGACGGAGCATCTTGCGCCGCACTTTCTGAGTGTGTACGTGCACGAGCTGGCCGGGATCTTTCACGACTTTTACGAGAAGCATCGCGTGATAGACGAAACGAACCCCGAACTGATGCAAGCACGGCTGGCGTTGGTGCGCGCGGTGCAGCTCGTCTTGGAGCGGGCGTTCGGATTGTTGGGATTGAAGGCCCCGGAGAGCATGTGAGGAGCAGAGCTATGAGCTGGTTTCAGCGGCTGCAAGCGGGACTTAAGAGGACCAAAGAGCAGTTGGTCGGTCGGCTGGCCCAGGTGCTCCAGCCGGGGCGGCGCATTGACGAAGCGTTGCTGAGCGAGCTGGAAGAAGTTTTAATCACGGCTGACGTCGGTGTCGAAGCGACATTGGAGATCGTGCAGGCGCTCAAAGACCGCGCCGCCGCGCGCGGCCTGCAAGACTCCGCTGCAGTGCTGGGGGTGCTCAAAGAGATTCTGAAAGAGCGCCTGCGGCCTGCAGAGGGGACGTTGAACCTGCGCGCTGATGGCCAGCCCACGGTCTTCTTCATTATGGGAGTGAACGGGTCGGGCAAGACGACGACGATCGCCAAATTAGCGCAGCATTTCAGAGAAGACCTGGGCAAGAGAAAAATTATCTTTGCCGCGGGGGACACGTTCCGAGCAGCCGCGATTGAGCAGTTGGGCATCTGGGCCGAGCGCACGGGAGCGCAGCTGGTGAAGCATCAAGGGGGTGCGGACCCCTCGGCGGTGGCTTTCGATGCCGTGGAGCGCGCTCTGGCCGAGAAGGCCGACGCGCTCTTCATAGACACGGCAGGGCGCTTGCACACCAAGCACAACTTGATGGAAGAGCTCAAAAAAATAAACCGAGTCGTCGAGAAGCGTCTGGGGCGCGCGATGGACGAGCGTTTATTGGTTTTAGATGGCACGACCGGCCAGAACGCGATCTCGCAGGCGAAGCTCTTCCATCAAGCCGTCCCCGTGACGGGGATCGTCGTCACCAAATTAGATGGGACAGCCAAGGGCGGCGCGGTCATCCAGATTGCGAGCGAATTACAGGTGCCCATCAAGCTCATCGGGGTGGGCGAGCGGGCCGACGCTTTGAGAGCATTTAAAGCCGAAGAATTCGTGGAGGCGCTGTTATGAAAGTCCTTACTGGTACACAGATGGCCGAGCTGGACCGCCAGGCTATCGAAACCGTCGGCATCCCCAGCTTGGTGCTGATGGAGAACGCCGGACGAGCCGTACTGGCAGAGCTCGCTGCGCGCTTCCCCCATCTGGCAGAGAAAAAGAGCGTCATCATCGTTGGGCCGGGCAATAACGGAGGGGACGGGCTCGTCGTCGCCCGAGGGTTGCTCGATCTGGGTGCCCAGATTGAAGTGCACGTCCTGTGCAACCCCAAGCACTTCTCCCCAGAGACGCGCCATCAGGCCGATATGCTGCGCAGGCTGGGGTTCAAGCTTGAATACCACACCAAGCCCAAGCATACCAGAGAGATCTATCGGGCTCTGAAGGGAGCCGATATCGTGATAGATGCGCTCTTTGGCACGGGCTTTCGCGGGCCGGCGCACAACCTGCCTGCTTACGCAATCGAGCTGATCAATCTCAGTACGGCGTTCGTGTGCGCCGTTGACATTCCCTCCGGGGTAGAAGCCGACACGGGCTCCGTCACGGGGCCGGCCGTTCAAGCCGATCTGACGGTGACGCTGGCCTTGCCCAAGCTGGGGCTCTTGCTCTACCCCGGACGCCAGTACGTCGGCGAACTGGTAGTGAAGTCCATCGGCTACCCCCAGGCACTGCTAGAGCAGTATGCCAGCAAGCTGACGCTGGTCGACTTGGAGTGGGTGCGAGGGCAATTGCCCCGGCGCGAGCCGTATAGCCATAAAGGGGACTACGGCAAAGTGTTGGTTATTGCGGGCTCGCGGGGCTATACGGGGGCCGCGGCGCTCTGCGCTGAGGCGGCCCTGCGCGCCGGCGCGGGCTTGGTCTATCTTGCTGTGCCGGAGAGCCTCCTGCCCGCGATGGAAGCCAAGCTGACTGAAGTGATAAAACTGGGCTTGCCTGAAGAAGACGGCTCGCTGGCACTGGCGGCGCTCGAGAGAATTTTAGAGATCTCTCAGGACAAAGACGTGCTGGTCGTTGGACCAGGGCTGGGCCAGCACCCACAGACTGTTAAGCTGGTACAGCAGCTTGTCGCACAAGCCAGCACGCCGCTGGTGCTGGATGCCGACGGGCTCAATGCTCTTGAGCACAATCTCGCTGTCTTGCAGGAGCGCACAGCCCCGACAGTGCTGACGCCCCATCCCGGCGAGCTGGCCCGGCTTATCACCAAGAGCGTGGACGAGATCGAGGCCGACCGGGTCGGCGTAGCCCGCGAGACAGCGCGACAGTGTAACAGCGTGCTGGTGTTAAAAGGCGTGCCCACGGTCACCGCGACGCCCGACGGGGAGATTTTTATAAACTCGACGGGCAATTCGGGCCTAGCGAGTGGGGGCAGCGGCGACGTGCTGACGGGGTGTCTTGCCGGCTTGCTGGCTCAAGGGCTTGACGGTATACCGGCAAGCGTCTGCGCGGTCTACCTGCACGGTCGGGCGGCCGATCTCTTAAAGCCAGAGTTGGGCGAGCGCGGCATGATCGCCGGGGATGTGCTCCAAGCATTGCCGCATGTGCTGCGAGAGTTCGAGTGAGCGCTATGCTCATTGATAGCCACGCCCATTTAGATAATGCGCAGTTTGACGCCGACCGTGAGCACGTCGTCCGACGGGCGCTTGAAGCCGGCGTCAGGGTTATCTCTATCGCGACCGATCTACGTTCCAGCCACAAGGGCTTGGAGATCGCGCGCAAGTATGAACTGCACTGCACAGCAGGGCTCCACCCGCACGAAGCGGACCAGTTTGTTGGCGACGAGACGCTGGAACAGTTACGAAGGCTGCTGACCGAGCCGGAAGTGATAGCCATCGGCGAGATCGGGTTAGATTATTTCAAAGAGTACGCGCCGCGGGAGAGCCAGCAGAGAGCATTTCGTGCGCAGCTTGCTTTAGCTCAAGAGCTGCGCAAGCCCGTGGTCGTTCACCTGCGCGAGGCGACAGAAGATCTTTTAGCGATCTTGCGTGAGTGCGCCCCTCACCCTCGGCCCCTCTCCCTGCAAGGGCGTGGGGAGCGTTTGCGCGGCGTGGTGCACAGCTTCACCGGGGACTGGGGGCTCGCCCAAGAACTGTTAGCCTTGGGTTTTTATCTGTCGGTCAACGGGATCGTGACGTTTGAGAAGTCTCAAGCGTTGCGCGCAGCTGTAGCGCGGATCCCTCTCGAGAGACTGTTACTAGAGACGGACTGCCCCTATTTGGCGCCGGTGCCCATGCGGGGCAAGCGCAACGAGCCGAGCTTCGTGCACTACGTTGCTCAGACAGTGGCGCAGATAAAAAAGCTCTCGCTCGACGAAATCGCACAGGCGACGACGCAAAATGCGCGAGCGTTGTTTGGCTTTTGATCTGCCATGGAGCTATAATACTGTTGGGTGAGATCCGATGCCAGGGACAAACGCCATCGAAGAGATTTTGCAGAAAATTGTCAACTTGAAGCCGGAGGAACGACGCGAGCTGTTCCAGCGGCTTCCCCGTGCACTTTCGCTAGCTTCTAAGGATTCTGAAGATGGAGGGTGGCTGACGCTGGCGGAGTCAACTTTTGACTTCTGGGATAACGACGAAGACGCCCGTTATGACCAGCTATAGCCGCGGTGATGTCGTCCTTGTGCCTTTTCCATTCACAGATTCGAGTAGCCAACGGCAGCGGCCTGCTGTGGTTCTCAGCGGGGATCGCTTTCATCAAAGTCGACTTGATCCGTCTGATATGGCTGAAAAACGCATTATTCAAGTTTTCGAGCTAAGGATACCTTAGATGATTCTGGGCTGCCATCTCTCGATCTCCGGCGGGCTCGCTCAGGCCGTCGCCCGCGCTGAGACTCTGCAAACCAACGCGCTGCAGATCTTTTCTCATAATGCCCGCAGCTGGAAGATGGGCGCACTCAAGCCCGAGGACGCCCAAAAGTTTAGAGAACGCCGTCGGGTGAGCGGGGTGGAGTACGCTGTCATCCATACGATCTATCTGATTAATCTGGCTTCACCTGACCCCAAGATCTTTGGGCTGTCTGTTCAAGCCCTGCGCGATGAAGTGCAACGCGCCGGCGAGCTGGGCATCCCGCACGTCAATACGCATATCGGGGCGCACCTGGGCCATGGGGTAGACGCCGGCTTGGAGCGCATTGTCCAAGCGATAGATCAAGTGCTGGTCAGCCCCCAAGCCAAGGGAGCCCCCGAGGTCAAACTTCTGCTGGAGAACTCGGCTGGGGAGGGGACCGAGCTGGGAGCCCAGTTCGCCGAGCTGGGCTTTGTGCTGAATAATATAAAGGACAGAGAGCGGGTCGGGGTCTGTATAGATACGTGTCACGCCTTCTGCGCCGGCTATGAGCTGACGACGCCCGAAGGGCTGGAAAAGACGCTTCAAGAACTTGATCGCAATGTGGGCTTGAAAAATTTGGAGCTGATTCACCTGAACGATTCGAAATTCCCCTTGGGGTCGCGCCGTGATCGGCACGAGCACATCGGGCGGGGATATATCGGGACCGAGGGCTTTCGCCGGCTGGTCAATCACGTGGCGTTGCGCGAGAAGCCGTTCATTTTAGAGACGCCCAAGGACGACGATTCGTCTGATCCGACGAACTTGGCGCGGGTGCGGGCGTTGCGGTATGATTAATGTGTAGGGGCAGGCCCCTGTGCCTGCCCAGGGCAAGCCGGAAGGGTTTGGTGCGACCGCTTTCTTGAGAAAAATGCTGCACCAAAACGTTCCGCACAGGGGGGTGCCCCTACGGATTGTATGAAATTTTTTCTCGATACGGCCAACATCGACGAGATCGCGCAGGCCCACGAGATGGGCGTTTTAGATGGCGTCACCACCAACCCCACGCTCTTGGCGAAAGAGGGCCGCGACCCCGTGCAAGTCGTCCAAGAGATTTGCCAGATCGTGGACGGCCCGGTCAACGCCGAGGTGATCAGCACGGACTATGAGGGGATGCTGAAAGAGGCTCGTCAATGGGCCAAGCTCAGTGAGAATATCGTCGTGAAGATCCCCATGACCCGCGAGGGCATGAAGGCCGTCAAAAGACTTTCAGAAGAAGGGATTCCCACGAACGTAACGCTGGTCTTCTCGCCAAGTCAGGCGCTCATCGCGGCGAAGGCGGGCGCGTCCTATGTCAGTCCGTTTGTGGGGCGTCTTGACGACAGGAGCGAAGACGGGATGCAGCTCGCCTCGCAGATCATTCAGATTTTTGATAACTACGGCTTTGAGACGGAAGTCTTAGTAGCGAGCGTGCGCCACCCGATGCACGTGGTCGAAGCGGCGCTGATGGGCGCGGACATCGCGACCATGCCCTACGCTGTCTTTGCAAAGCTCTTCGATCACCCGCTGACGGATATAGGGCTGCAGCAGTTTCTGGCAGATTGGGGCAACTTGAAGCGATGAGCGCCTTAGACCAAGAGCGACAGCGCTACGTCCGAGCTCTAGAGCGCCTAGCAGAGGCGCTGCCCACGGTCTTTGCCCGTCTGCCGGAGGTCGAGCGCGTCTGGCTCTTCGGCTCGTATGTGCGCGGGCGACGCGATCTGCTCACCGATCTTGATCTCATAGTAGTGATGCGCTCGGAGCAAGACGTTGTCACGCGTACAGCTCAGCTCTATCGGCGCTTGGCGGCTTTGTTGCCGTTTGGTGTGGACATAGATCTCGTAACCTATACCCCGGAGGAGTTCGCTCGCGAGCGCGAGCGCGCATTTTTGAGATGGGCTCTGTCGGGAGGGCGGGTCATCTATGAGAGAGCCGACTGAAGAGGGGCGGCGCTGGCTGGAGCAAGCTACAGAAGACTTAAAGTGGGCGCACCATCTCGTGCGAGAGGGCGCTTATCATATCGCGTGTTTTTTGGCGCAGCAGGTAGCAGAAAAAGCCCTCAAGGCGTTTCTCTATGCCCAAGGGCGGGAGATCGTCCTGGGGCATTCTGTCGAGCGCCTCTGCCGAGAAGCAGCGCAGTATCAGGGCGCTTTTGCGACCAATGCTCAACGATGGGCGCTCTTAGACGGATACTATGTCCCGACCCGCTACCCCAACAGTCTGCCGGGGAGCATCCCTGCAAGAGTCTACAGCCGCGAAGCGGCCGAAGAGGCCGCGCAGTTGGCCCAGGAGGTCGTAGACGCGGTGCGCGAGCGCCTGAAGAGGCTGCAAGAAAAAGAGAGAGAAGAGAGATGAGTCCTCACCCCCACCCCGGCCCTCTCCCTGAGAGGGAAGTGAAATTTCTAGAGACGCGCAACGCCTTTGGCGAGGCGCTCTTAGAGCTCGCAGCGAACGATAGAGATATAGTCGCTCTGACGGCCGACCTGCCCGGCTCGACGCGCTTAAATTGGTTCAAAGAGAAGTTTCCCGACAGATTCTTTGACTTTGGCGTCGCCGAGGCCAATATGATGAGCGCCGCGGCGGGCTTGGCCCTGTCGGGAAAGAAGCCCTTCGTCAGCACGTTCGCGATCTTCGCTGCCGCGAAGGCTTTTGAGCAGGTCCGCCAGACGATTGCTTATAATAATCTCCCCGTGCGGATCGTCGCGACGCACGCGGGGGTGACCGTCGGCGAGGACGGCGCCTCCCACCAGACCGTCGAAGATATCGCTGTTATGCGGGCGCTGCCCAATATGAGCGTGATCGTCCCGGCGGACTATTATGAGACCAAGAGAGCTATCTATGCTGTCTATAATTATTCGGGGCCGGTCTATGTGAGATTAGCGCGCGCGGCCTTCCCCGTGGTCTTCGATGCAAACTATCAGTTTGAGCTGGGCAGGGCCCGGATCGTTCGAGCAGGGCGTGACGTGACGGTCTTTGCCTGTGGGCTGATGCTCTTTTATAGCTTAAAAGCCGCTGCGCTATTGGAGCGAGAGAAGCTCTCGGCCCAAGTCGTCAACGTTTCTACTGTGAAGCCGTTGGACGCGCGAGTGATAGAGTACGCGCGGGCGACGGGCTGTGCTGTCAGCGTCGAGGAGCACTCTATTATTGGGGGTCTGGGCGGGGCGCTGGCAGAGGTTTTATCGGAGCATGCCATCCCCTTGGTGCGCGTCGGGGTTCAAGACCGATTTGGGCAGTCGGGAAAGCCCGATCAATTATTGGCGCACTACGGGCTGACGGCAGAGAAGATCGCTGAAGCCGCCCGACGGGTGAGAGACCTCTCCTTGGCCGGTGGATGACTTCACCGGCCTAGTTGGGGGAAGGGCAGCGGGCTTTCATCTGCTGGGCCGGATGCTTCAGGAACTTGAGCACCATCGTTGCTGACGTTGGTCAGCCCTGCCCGCAAACATAATGGGCATAACAGTGCGCGGCGCACCGAGATCATAGTGGGCTGGGGACGGTTGTCCTTGGGATAGACGAGAGAAATAGAGTAGACTCAGGCCAAAGAAGAGATGGAAAGAGGGCGCGACGGGTGACACGGCGAGCGGAGCGAGAGCCCCTGCTTGACATTGAGGCCCGATTATGCTAGGATACTACCAAGTTTGTAGAGGGAGGGAACGACGTGGAGAGAAGCCGAGCTCTGTCTGGCTCGGGCGGGAACAGGGGCGATCTTCCGACCGCACTCCACAGTCACTTGTGACGTTCAACTTGACAAGAGGGGGGAGTGGGTGTTAGAATGTCGGCAAATTCACGCCTTGGGAGTGCATCTGGTGCTTTCACACAGAGAGACAGGACCAAGGGCGAGCGTTTTAGTGTATGCAGTATCTTTATGGGGAGGTGGTCGCAACTACGAAAGCACGGACCGTTTTGGCAGACGCTCGCATCGGCGCGGGCGTTTTTTGTTCTGAGCATGTTGGCCATATTTTAGACCCCAAATAGAAGGAGGTACACAAGTGAAGAAGAGCAGAGTACAGTTGGCGAGCCTGATCGCCGTGATCGCTTTTATTGTGGGCGTTACGGCCATGGCTCCAGCAGCGCTGGCCAGTAAAGGCCAGGTTCTTCTCACGGATATTAACGGAACGCCCAAGCAATATTGGCGCGTGGGCGAGACACTCTTTATCACGGTGATCGATCCCGATGAGAACCGTGATTCAGATGAGGTCGAGTTCCTGCAGGGCAGTTTGATGACGCAGTTGGAGGAAGAGGTCCCCGTGGTACAGGTCTGCGCCGGGCCGTGTCCCGATTACCCGGGGATGGTGACCGGTGACCATGTGAGCAGTATGGACGGCTTGGTCTTGCAAGAGACCGGGGTGAACACCGGCGTCTTTCGGAGCCAGACCGGCATTCTGATCACCAAAGCGATGATCGGCCAGCCGGTCAGCACCGGAGATCTTCTCCTGCAAGTCTTCGACACCGACACCCTCTTTGTGCGCTATCAAGACCCGACCAACCCCAACGATATCAGCATCAATCTGGGCAAGATTTATACCGGCACCACGCCGGGCACTCGTGCACGTGCTATCATTACTATTACCGATGCTGGTGGGAACCCGGTCAGTCTGACGGATATCGGTCGCACGATCTTCGTCACGGTCACTGACGCGGATGAGAACACCAGCCCCACGACCATCGAGTCGGTCAAGGCGACACTCTTCAACGCCCGCACCAAGCAGGCGCTGGAGCTCACTTTGGTCGAGACCGGCCCCGATACGGGCGTCTTCAGAAACGTTGACGGCGTCATTTTAGTGGACTTCAAGAACAAGGGGCGGACGCTGGGCGCCAGCGAGCTGGAAGCGCTGGACAAAGATACGATCCTGGCGTTCTATCAAACGCCAGCGGGCGTCGCTCCCGGACCACCACCGCCTGGGCCAGAAACCCGCACCGACGTTGGCGAGAACGCGCTGGTCAAGTGCGAGCGCATCGTCCCGGTGCGCCTGGCCGCCGGTGCAGAGAGCGAGATCACCGTGCGGTGCACGGCCAAGCAGCAGCTGACGGCACTCATCGTCAGCGATAGGCCCGATGCGGCCTTCACCGTCACCGGCGACACCCGCGGCGGCACGATCAGCCCGCTCGCTCCCGGACAGAAGTTCGAACTCAAATACAGAGTTCGCGCCGGGGCGGCTCCGGGAACGTTCTCGATTACGGGCTCTGCAACCCCCGCGACTGCTGCGGGCGCTGACCCGGCTAATACTATTACGTGGACATCGAATATCGAAGTGACAGCTTCGAGCGCCTCCAGCGCCTTCGCTGAGCTGAAGGTCACGACGGTAGATTCCAGCTTGGTCACCGTCACGCGCGACGTGCCCGACACCGTAGCAGCTGACAAGGAGTTCACCGTCACGGTGAAAGTGACGGCGAAACAAGCGCTGCGCGCGCTGCTGGTCAACGACAACGTGGACGGCTGCACGCTCGTCGGCGGCACCGTCTCTCGTGCGGGCACCATCTCCCCGCTCAATCCGGGAGAGTCTTTCACCCATACGTATAAGCTGACCTGCCCTGAGGGGGCTGTGACCATCACGGGCACGGTCACCCCGGTCACGTCGGCGGGCTCGCAAGCGCCGGTCACCCTTAGCTCGACGTTCACCGTCGGCGCGGTGCCGGTGGCGATGGCCGGCCTGGGCGATAGTAATGACCCCCATGACTTCGCAGTCGCCCAAGTGAAAGTGGCCCACCGCAACCCGGCGCGCATCGCGTTCATCACCCCGACGGGGCAAGAGACGAGCGAGCTGCGCATCGGCGAAGACGTCTTCATCCAAGTGGAAGACCGCGACCAGAACGCCGACTCCGATCGGGTCGAGCGGGTCCTCGTGATGATCTTCGACGTCAACGGCGGCCAAGAACTCGAAGTGCTCACCGAGACGGGCGTCAATACGGGTGTGTTTAGAAACACCGGCCCCTTGAAGATCGTCCCCAAGGCGGTCGCCTCCTGCCCCAACCCCGATGACTTGACCGTCTTCGGCCAAGGGCCAGAGGTCGTCTTCACCCCCACGGTGGACGAGCAGAACGACGGGCAACTGGCGGTCGCCCGCGACGACGTCATCTACGCAACATACTTCGACGACGACGTCGCAGTCATCGAGAGCATAGACGAGATCAAGCGCGCCCTCGATGCGTTCGACGTCATCGCGATCACCGCCACGATTAAGTCCTCGGCGTTCGATCAGTTTGATAAGAAGCTCAGATTTGTCAACGACGCCGGTCAGCCGATCTCCGAGTACAAGGTGGGCATGGACGTCTTCATCCAGTTAGAAGACCCCATCTCCAACTTCCGCTCCGATCTGGTGGAGCAACTGCCGGTGATCGCGCTCGACCGCAATACCGGCGACAGAGAGTGCGTCACCCTGCAGGAGACCGGCCCGAATACGGGGCTGTTCATGAACCAGCAGGGGTTGCCGCTGCGCCGCGGCCTGCCCAGTGATATCGAGCTGGGCGACGGCGTCCTGCAGATGCAAGATAGAGACAATATCGAAGCCCACTTCCAGGCTGCCGATAACCCACAGGACTACGCGGCCACCTCGATCGGGATCATCCCGCTCTTTGAGCCGGGGCCGACCCCGACCAAGCCGACCGTGAAGTTCGATCCGGCCCAGGTCGAGATCGGCAAGCCCGTCTTCATCGAAGTAACGGACGCCGGTCGCAGTGGCACGCTCACCGATGCTGTGACGCTGACGCAGCTGCGCGATGGCCAAGTCATCAAGACCTGGAAGGTCACCGTGACGCAGACGGCGCAAGCGGGCGTCTTCCGCAGCGAGTCTCTTAGTACGGGTGAGCCCGGCAGCGGCGCCACTATTGAAGCTCAAGACGGCGACACCCTCAAGGCCGAGTACGCCGGCGCTGACCCGGCCACGGCTACGCTCGTCACAGGCAAGTTCGAGGTCAAGAACTTCAAGGTCTCGGACAACCCCGCCAGCACCCGCACGACCTTCCAAGTCGAAGGCTCGGGCATCGAGCGCACGGCAGTCAACGTCTATAACTTGTCTGGCCAGCTGGTCTTCAGCGGCAGCAAGGCCGGCGCCTCGCTGGAGTGGAGCGTCGCAGGCATGGGCAACGGCGTCTATCTGTTTGTGATCACGGCGTCGGGCAAGGGACAGACCAAGGCGAGCAAGGTCATGAAGCTTGTCGTCTTGCGCTAGTGAACCGAATCCGTAGGGGCAGGGTCACCCTTGCCCCTACGGTACACCAATGGTGCAAGCAATACGCTATAAGGAGGTTAAGCAAACGATGAACCGAGGTTTGATTCTGGCGTTGGCGCTCGTCCTTCTGACCGGCCTGACGGCCCTGGCCCAAGACGAGGGCGTGGGAGCCAACCCAGTCTTCAAGAACGGCGTAGACGCTCGCGCGCTCGCCATGGGAGGAGCCTTCGTCGGCATTGCCGACGGTTACTCCGCCTGTTATTGGAACTCCGCGGGCGTCGCTAAAGCCGCTGCCGACCAGTCCATCAAAGTCGGCGGCATGAACACGAACTTGTTTGGAGCCGGCATCAACTACAATCACGCCGGGGCCACGTGGACCTTGTTTGGGATGCCCTGGGGCTTGAGCGTCTCGTTGGTGTCCATCACGGACATCCCGCTCAGCGACGGCAGCATGGGCAGCGACACCGAGTTGCTCGGCGCGTTCTGCGGGGCCTTCCCCATCCCCATGGACGGGATGACGGTCGTCGTGGGCGCCGCGGGCAAATACTACAGCCACACGCTCCTGGACGAGACGGCGACCGGCATCGGCTTTGACGGCGGCTTACTGATAGGCGGCCTGATTCCGGGCTTGACCATCGGTGCGGCGGCCTATGACGTGGGCGGCACGAAGCTGACGTGGTCCACCGGCTCGGTCGGCGTGGTAGATCAGCTTTTCCGTGTCGGGGTGGGCTTTGAGCTCTCGCCGGACTTCATGCTCGGTGCCGGTGTGGACCTCTACACTGGCGGCGAGATGGCCATTCGCGCCGGTGCGGAGTTCAAGGGCATTGGGCCCTTGGCGGTGCGCGCCGGAGCGGTGCGTCCGGCGGGCAGCGAGCAGTTTGCGATCACCGTGGGCGCTGGGCTGATGTTGGGCTCGCTGGGCGTTGATTTCGCCTGGTTGCAGAACAACATGATCGTCGGCGAGGGCGCCAGCGACACTATAGTCTTATCGGCCTCGTTCGGCTTCGGTGGCGGCGAAGAAGAGCTGCCTCCGTCGCAGTAAGGGGTAGAAAACCATGTACAAGAGTTTTGTTGTCAAATCGGACAAGCAACTCGACAACAAAGAGAGAAGGAGGTACGCATTGAAGTTGAGCAAGGCTCCGAACTTGCGGACGGTTATTATCGCCGTATTGGCTTTTATACTGATCGGAACCGCGGTTGATGCGTTCGCACGCGAGATCAGGATCTTCCCTGCGAACCCGGCAATCGCGCCATGGCTTGGCGTCTGTGCTGCTGGTGCGACGGCTTGTGACCTCGTGCGCGCTGCGGCCGGGTTGGCTCCACTAGGCGGCCCGGATGCAGGCGTGGTGCCTGCTCCAGGCGACGTGCTCGTCCTGGCGCCGGGCACTTATACGCTCGTA
>FWWM01003410.1_pt1 | contig 39523 bp, 37 predicted proteins | sample 2228351 | NCBI WGS metagenome assembly FWWM01 (sample SAMEA103939774, study PRJEB20133) | metagenome
CCTGATGGGGCCTCAAGCAGCCCTTTGTTTTTCTCTTCAAAAGTGTGCGGAGCATGGTCGGAGGCTATGTTGTTGATTATTCCGCCTCGTAATGCATCCCATAGTTTGGCCTTATCTTCAACCGTTCTTATTGGAGGGTTGACTTTTATCAATGCTCTAAACCTTTCGTAGTCGTTGCTGTCAAAGAAAAGATATTGTGGACATGTCTCAGCGAAAATGTTTGCCGCTCTGATTGATCTGAGATAGTCGACGGTCTCGCCGCTGCTTATGTGGAGTAACAATATCCTCCCACCGGTTTTTAAAGCATAATATGTAACTTTTCTAACCGAATCGACCTCACAGATGCTTGGACGTGAATCAAGATGGATAAGATGGGAGGGTTTTTGTTTTCTTGCCTTGTTTTCAAAATAATTGACAAGCTGCTTGTTTTCACAATGGAAGGCTATTGTAAACCCTTTTTCTTTAGAGGCGGTCAATGCTTCAAGTATCGTCCCGTCGCTTGGCGGTTCTATGTCACCTGTTGTAGGGCCGAGAAATGCTTTAAACCCTATGGCCCCTTCTTCGAGCATCTCATCGATGTTGTATAAGCTCTCGTCGGTGAGAACACCGTACAGCCCATAGTCTACATATGCTTTGTCTCTTATCAGAGAAGCCTTACGTCTCAGTTCCTTTACATCGGCTACAGGGGGGATTGTATTAGGCATTTCTAAAACTGTGGTTACACCTCCAGCGGCAGCGGCTAAACTACCCGTTTCAAAATCTTCCTTATACTCCAGCCCAGGCTCCCTAAAATGTACATGTTCATCGATAAAACCTGGAAAGATATACATGCCCTCAGCATCTATTACGTCAGCCCCTCTTTCCTTAAGACCCGTACCCAACGCGTCGATTTTTCCGTCGGAAATATAGATGTCTGTTTTGAAGATTCCCTGCGGGGTTACTACACGACCATTTTTTATAACTAATTGAGCCATAAAAAAGTATTGGAAACAGAAGATCTTAAACTTGTTTAGCTATATATTAACTTGCTTTTTACAAATGCCCGGATGTCAAACCTAGATGAAAAGGATGCATTTGATATACTGCGGGAGTGGCTGGCCCATGAGCAATTCGTCGTTGTTAAAAAAGATATTATACGTTACGAGTCTCTTGCAGGTGTTAAGGGCCTATTGCGCTATGTCGAGGACTATGTAGACGGTCGATGCCTTCTTGCAAGAATTGTCAGGAGCAAGGTATCACACGGCCTGCTCAGATCCATCAAACTTGAAGATGAAGGGGGTTTTCTAATAACTTCTAAAGACATACCTGGTGAGAACCAAGTTGGATATACAATAGCTGATCAACCAGCCCTAGCCGAGCGGAAGGTCAGGTTTTACGGAGAGCCTGTTGCCTTGGTGGTTGGCAATGACGCTTACTCTGTTGAAGACCTCTTGGAAAATGTAGAGGTCGTCATAGATCCTCTTCCAGCGGTATATGATGTTTTCGAGGCGTTAAAGAATAACGTGCTAGTGCATGATGAGAGGGGATCAAACATAGCCATAACAGCCCATGTCAAGAAAGGTGATGTAGAGAAGGGAGAAGCAGAGTCAGATGCAGTAATTGAGAGAACCTATGTCCTCCCACCACAGGATCATGTATATATTGAGACCGAGGCTGCCTTGGCATTCCCAACCAATGACGGCATGACCGTGATAAGCCAAGCACAGTATCCTCATCTTGCTCAGAAAACAGTGGCACGGGTTCTTGGGCTGCCCCATAGCAGGGTCACGGTTGTCCAGCCTGCGATAGGCGGTGCTTTTGGCGGAAAAGACGATATGGGCCCGATCGTTTCTGCCCAGGCGGCAATTGCAGCATGGAAGCTTGGAAAACCCGTCTTCCTCCAGTATACTAGGGAAGAAAGTTTTACAAGTCATTGTAAGAGAGAACCAGCAATTATAAGGTATAAGAGTGGCGCCTCACAAGATGGTCTTCTAAAATTTGTTGATGCTGAAATTTTGTTCGATAGCGGTGCCTACGCCAACCGCGGCCCATACAGTTTGTGGCGGGCAGTCGTCCATGCATCGGGTCCCTACAGGGTCCCAAACGTCAACATTGTAGGAAAGCTTGTATATACAAATAAAGTATATCAGGGGAGCTTCAGGGGGTTTGGGAATCCACAGGTACAGTTCGCAGCCGAAAGGCAGATAGATGAGCTTGCCCATAAGCTCGGGATAGACCCGGTAGAATTTAGGCTACGAAACCTCCTAAGGGCTGGGGATCTATCAGCAACATCTCAAGTCATGCCTGAAGATACTGGGATAGCACCTCTTTTGGAAGAGATGAGAAGGCTCGAAGCCCAATCACCTCGTAAACAAAAAGATGGAAACTTTGCATATGGATATGGGGTTGCATGTTCTTGGCATGGGATAAGCACGAGCAGGGGTGTTCCTGACTGGGGATCTGCAACGCTGACTGTCTTAAGGGACGGAAGTGTTATAGTCCATACAGGGATAGTGGAGTTTGGGCAGGGAACGCATACTGGTATAAGACAGGTTGTTGCAGAGGCTTTGGGCATTCCATACGAATTGGTTAAGGTTGAAGGTGGGACAAGCCTAGCACCAGATACAGGGGCAACCCATGGCTCGAGGGGGCTGACGGTTGGAGGCTCAGCAGCTCTGATTGCTGCTGGAAAAATCAGAAAACGTATAGCCAAAGTGGCTGCACAGCTTCTCGAGGCTAACCCATCTGACATAGAGATAGTAAACGGCAAACTCTTCGTCAGAGGCACTGTAGACCGCGCGCTGGAATGGAAAGAAGCGGTGATGGCCTGTTATTCGAAAGGTATCGACCTTACAGCAAGCGGTTACTTCTTCTTACCCAAAGGCAAGTTCGATGAGGAAAAGGGCCAAGGTCATGCCTATACAATCTACTCCTACTCGGCTGTGTTCGTTGAGGTAAGGGTCGACGTCGAAACGGGCCATGTCGAGGTGGTAAGGATACGGCCTGGGGTAGCATGCGGGAGGATAATAAACCCGGCAACCTCGCTCGGTCAGATACATGGAGCGATAGCACAGGGTCTTGGCTATGCCTTAATGGAGGGGCTTGAGTTTGAAGATGGCTGCCTTCTAACGGCAACGTTGGCTGATTATCTGATACCATCCTCCTCTGAAATACCAAAGATCGATGAACCTGTATACTTTGAGGATAAAAACCCCTACGGACCGTTTGGGGCGAAGGGGTTGGCTGAACTAGCCTTAATCCCTGTACCGGCGGCCATAGCAAACGCCGTCAAAGACGCTGTAGGAATAGAGATCAACAGCCTACCGATAAAACCAGAACATATAATAAAGATGAAAACACAGTTCAGGAGATAAAAGTAGGGTGATGGTTATAAATTTCAATAGAAGAGATGTTTGAGGAGTTGCAAACTAGTACCTTCAGATATATTGGTAGGGAAAGACTTCGACGGGACGCCGTCCAAAAGGTTACAGGCCGCATAAAATATGCTGCCGACATAACACCTGACAAAACTCTGTATGCGGCGTTGCTCCACTCACCTTATCCAAACTGCATCGTCAAAACAATAGACACCAAGAGGGCTGAAGAGCTTAACGGTGTGGTCGCTATCTTGACCCCCTTCAACGTTCCACAGCACAGGTTTGGCAGAACCTTCTCACCAGTCCCCTGGAAGGTCATAAAGGATAGACGAATGATTGATAAACGGCAGAGGTTTGCAGGGGACATAGTCGCGGCTGTGGCAGCCACATCACCGGAAAAAGCGTTTGACGCGCTTGATTTGATCGAGGTAGACTACCATCCCCTAGACTATGTAGATTCTGCCGATGATGCTTTAAAACCGGACGCCCCATTGGTTCATGAAGAGGTTGAGATAGGCAACACCGTTAAAAAACTAGACTCTAACATTGGATACAGCGATGTGATTGAGGTTGGGAAGAGAGAAGAAGCATATGCCAAGACAGCCAAGATTTATGAGGACAGCTTTAGGACATCAATAGTTTATAACGCAGCCATAGAGCCTAGGGCTATTACCTGCTCGCCGAGGCCTGACGGCTCGCTCGATGTGTTCTGCACAACACAGTCTATACATGGGACCCGTTACTGGCTTTCGCAAGCACTCCAAATACCGATGAACCGTATCATAGTTCATGCATTGCCGTTAGGCGGTGGGTTCGGAGCAAAATACAACCTAGCAATACATGAGCCTATAATCGCCTATCTCTCACTCAAGACAGCTAGGCCAGTAAAATACGTAGCCACGCGGCAGGAGGACTTTTACACTACAGCACGTAGGGCCGCATCCTTAGATGTTAGGATAGGTGTCAGCAACGACGGAAAAATAGAGGTGATGGAGATGAGGGCCTTGCTCCAGAGCGGGGCCTACGCAGACCATATGGTGGAGGCCGTTACCTGCGTAGGCGGCTGGTTCATCTCAAGCTACAGCGCAACATACAGATACTTTGAAGGAAAAGGCGTTTACACAAACTTGCCTGTCTGCGGCGCTATGAGAGGTTTTGGAAACCCGCAGCAAAACTTCGCGTTGGAATCTTTGGTAGATGAGATAGCCGACGACCTTGGAATGGACCCGCTTGAATTTAGGCTGAAGAACCTTCCGAAAGAGGGTGACATATACTATGGACAGGGCCCCACAGTAACCACTGTAATTAAATCGATGAAGCTGCCGGAAATCGCCAGAGCAGTGGCCGGATCATTTGGCTGGGGTCAAAACAGAATAGTGGGTAACGGTGTCGTCAGGGCTTTTGGATTGGCTGTTGGTCATCACACATCAGGTACTGGTGGGCAGATGTCTGAGATTCAAGACCGTCAAGAAGGTACGGGTGCTGTGCTGAAGCTCAACGAAGACGGGACGATAACCTTAACCACCGCCATGGTTGAAATGGGCCCAGGTGAACATGAAACCCTTGCAACGATCCTCGCGGAAGCAATAGGAGTTGATATAGACAGCATTTATGTTGAATCTGGAAACACCCAGAATACCCCCTTCGATATGGGTACCCACGCAAGCCGTGGAACATACGTAGGCGGTTTAGGGGTTTTGACAGCCGCTGAAGAACTCAAACAAAAAATTCTTGAGCAGGCTGCGGAAATTCTTGAATGTTCTCCGAAAGATTTAGAGATAAAACAAGACCGGGTAGCCCATAAAGAAGCATCTGATAAGTATGTCACCCTTTCGGATGTGGCGATGAGATTAAAGACACGTAGAGGATTTCTCCCCATAGTGGTTAGCTGTCTAAGACCAAATGCAGCCCCTCCAAGCTGGTCGGTTATCTTCGCCGATGTATCGGTTGACTTGGCTACAGGTGCTGTGAAGGTTGAGCGTTTGGCTGGGGGCTATGATATAGGTACTGTAATCAACCCAGCGGAGGCTGAAGCACAAGCCCACGGCGGAATAGCAACAGGTATAGGATATGCCTTATTGGAAGAAGTTGTGGTGAAAGACGGTCGCTACCAGAACCCAACCTTTATGGATTACTGCATACCATCAGCCTCCGATGTTGGGGAAGTGAAAATCTATTTTGCGGACTCTTACGATCCCTATGGGCCTTTTGGCGCCAAAAGCATCGGAGAGCTAGCAACAAACGCCGTCGCATCAGCCATAGCAAACGCAGTCTCAAGAGCCATCGGCAAACGCGTAAAAACTCTACCAATAAAACCTGAAACCGTCTTCAACATCCTTCATCAAACAACGCTGTAAAATCTAATAGGTAATTCTCTGCACTTCTATCGGATAAACATGCCAAAAGCCGTCCTCATAAAAGGTGATGGGACTGGGCCGGAGCTTGCGGCTGCTTTAAAAACAGTCTTTGAAGCAATCTCACCCCCTCTTGAGATAATAGAATGTGAGGCTGGTTATGAATGGTGGAGCAGACATGGCGGGAACAGTATGATCCCCGAAGAGACATGGGAAGCCATCAGATCAAGCGATGCCTGTTTCAAATCTCCCACCACAACACCTCCAGACCCAAAAGCCCCAAAAAGCGTCGCAGTATCTATTAGGCAGGAAATGGATCTTTATGCAAACGTCCGTCCAATCAAAACCTTCAAAGGAGCCGAAAGCCCCCTTTCCCAGATATTTGGACCATTTGATTTCCTCTGCGTTAGGGAAGCAACCGAAGGCCTCTATGCTGGGATAGAGTATAGGCTGACCGATGATGTCGCAGTAGCCATTAGAAAAATTACTAAAAGATCAAGCGAAAGAATTGCAAGATTTGCTTTTAAGCTCGCGAAGGAAAAAAACTGGAGCAATGTAATCGTCGTCACTAAACGTAACATATTGCGGGTGACTGACGGAATTGTTTGGGAGGCTGTGGAACGTGTTTCTAAAGAGTTCCCAGGCATCATGTATGAAGAATATTACGTAGATAACATGTCCCAGCAGCTCGTCAAGAACCCCCACAGGTTTAACAAACACGTCATCCTCAGCACGAACCTCTTCATGGATATTTTGTCAGAACTTGCTTCAGGCCTTATCGGAAATATAGGGATGGTCTATGCTGCAAACATAGGCGATAGCTACGCAATGTTTGAGCCAGCCCATGGAAGCGTGCCTAAATACAAGGGAATGGACAGGGTTAACCCAACAGCTACACTTCTCGCCGGAGCTTGGATGCTGAGATATCTCGGGCTAACAAAATATAGTGAAGCGATAGAGAGGGCTACAGAGGAGGTCATCGCTGAGAAAAAGTACGTAACAGTCGACATGGGAGGAACAGCTAAAACATCGGAGATGACCGCAGCAGTGGCTAGAAAAGCAGCGGAATTGCTTTCGTAACAATTTATTCATAAATTTTTATCCATAAATTTTATATAGAAATGAAGATAATTTGACCGCATGCCTCTAACAGCAACAGTTCATCTTAGGAAGAAAAAACACTTAAGCGGAAAAACATACCTTTACATACACATCCCATCAAAGATAAGCTCCGACAGCCAGTTCATTTTCAGAGAAGGGGATAAGTTGGAGATGACTGTGGAACCAGAGAAAGGCCGCATTGTTTTAACACGTGTAAAAAAAGGTAAATACCGTTAAATTATAGGAGAAGGAAAAAGCTGTGAGAATGGTGGCTGAAATCGAAGTAGATGTTGCTGTTATAGGGTCAGGGCTAGCTGGCCTGCGTGCAGCCATAGAGGCCAGCAGAACAAGCAAAGGCAAACTTGTTGTTGGGGTATTTACAAAAACACAAGTAATGCGTTCACACTCTGTTTCAGCAGAAGGAGGCACAGCAGCCGTGCTATATCCCGAAGAGGGCGATTCATTCCAGTCACACATTTACGACACGGTTAAGGGCTCAGATTTTTTAGCTGACCAAGATGCCGTTGAGCTTTTTGTCAAGAAGGCGCCAGCCGAGATCCTTCAGCTTGAAAGATGGGGCATGCCCTGGTCGAGAAGACCTGACGGCAAGATTGCGCAACGGCAGTTCGGTGGGATGAGCTATCCACGTGCATGCTATGCTGAAGACAAAGTAGGGTTCTTCGAGATGAGCACATTGTACGATACAGCCCTTAAGCATGATAACATACAGTTTTATCCCGAATGGGCCGTTATCTCTCTTCTTGTTGAGGATAGAAAATTCAAAGGGCTTGTGGCGTTAGAGCTTAAAACAGGAAAGCTCCACGCCGTAGCCGCAAAAGCAGGCATTATGGCGACTGGTGGAGCAGGGAGGCTCTATAGGTTTGCTAGTTACGGCTATTCTTCAACGCCCGACGGTCTTTACATGGCTTACCGTGCAGGTATACCCTTGAAAGACATGGAGTTCGTCCAGTTCCATCCAACCGGTCTGGTCCCCTCTGGGATCTTGATAACAGAGGCCGCTAGAGGAGAAGGCGGGATACTTGTGAACGCAAAAGGAGAAAGGTTCATGAGAAGGTATGCGCCTGAAAAGATGGAGCTAGCGCCCCGCGACGTGATCTCAAGGGCTATGTATACTGAAATGGCTGAAGGGAGAGGGATCGAAGGGCCTGATGGTACGATGTGTCTATACCTTGATCTGAGAAACATCGGGGAGGAGAAGATCAAGAAGAGGCTGGCCGGCATACGTGAGATATGCATGCGGCTTGCTGGAATAGACCCAATAAATGAGCCTATCCCCGTCAGACCAGTAGCTCATTATTACATGGGTGGAATAGACACCGACATCAATGGGGCGACTAACATTGCGGGGCTATGGGCTGCGGGCGAGGTTGCATGTGTCTCTATAAACGGAGCCAACCGTCTCGGCTCAAACTCGACCACCGAGTGTCTTGTCTGGGGCGCAATAACCGGTAAAGCAGCCGCAGAATATGTTTTAGAAAAACATAATCAGCCGTCGATATCTCCTTCAGAGGTCGAGGAGATTAACAAACATGTATTTGACGAGCTTCTTGGAAAAGCCCCTCGTGAAAACCCCTACGATATAAGGAACCAGCTCCAAGCAATTATGGAAGACTCATGCCATATATACCGTGATGGAAAGAGCATGCTGGAGGGCTTAGGTAAGCTAAGGCAGCTTAAGGAGAAGATGTTTAGAGGCGTTATAGATAGCAGTAGATATTATAACACAAATCTGATGAATGTATTGGAGATTGAGATGATGCTAGATGTTGCCGAGGTAATTTTAGTATCTGCGTTGAACAGAAAGGAATCACGCGGTGCCCATGCAAGAATAGATTATCCGAAAAGGGACGATACCAACTTCCTCAAACACACCCTCACCTACTACACCGAGGATGGACCAAAAATTGAGTATATTAATCCAGTAATCATAGAATACATGCCGACCGAGAGGCGGTATTAGTAATGGGAGTTATCACTAATGCTTTGAAGGCCTGGCTTATACCTTTAAAATACGGTATAGAGCGTTGGAGCTTTACGCTCCAACGTGTTTCAGGTGTTGCGTTAACCCTCTACTTCATAGCCCATGTCATCGAAACAGGCAACGTCGTGGGGGGCGCTAATGTATGGAGCATACCTCCCTACGAGTATGCAGAAAAAGTCTGGAACGAAACAAAGTCTTTCCTAGCCAACCCGTTGTTTGATGCGGGGCTTGCTGTTTTAGCATTTTTAATATTCTTCCACACTATAAACGGTGTCAGGCTTTTCCTAACACATTTTGGGATAACTCTGGGGAAACCAAGACGTCCAGAATATCCATACAAGCCTGCATCGATGTCTAAAGCCCAGAGGGTTATATTCGGGCTGGCTGTAGCGTTTGCCGTCGCAGCCTTGATATATGCCGTCGATGTTTTCTTCGAGGTGTTTACGCTATGAAGGAAAAAAACATAATGCTCCTCCATTACATCACAGGACTGGCCATAATCATAGCCGGCGGCATACATCTAGCGACGGTCTTCCTTGTCAGCCCCTACCATCTAAGCATGGAGTTTGACAACCATCCGTTCGCAGTCCTCTCGGTTTACAGAAACCTTCTCTTGGCAGGTAGCCTAGAAGCTTTACTGATATTAGTTACATTCCATGGTTTCAACGGTTTAAGAATCATTCTACAAGAACTCTATCAGGGAAAAACATACTCCAAACTGGTCACACTATTGTTAACAGTGATCGGATTGGCTGTGGTCGTCTACGGCACAAGGACAATACTAATAGCCCATCAGCTAGCAAAGCTGTGAAAGGTGGGACGTTGGATCAGGTTAGCTTTAAAGTTCTCAGGTACGATCCCGACAGAGATAAGAGAAAAAGGTTCCAAACATATGTTGTACCGTTCAGCAGAGGGGATACTGTTCTACAGGGCCTTCTCTATATAAAGGAGAAGATAGACCCAACGCTTTCCATCAGGTTTTCATGCAGAATGGCGACATGCGGCTCATGCGGTATGATGATAAACGGTTTGCCGAGGCTTGCATGCTACACATTGATACATGAGCTGAGGACAAAAACAATAGTAGTCGAGCCTTTGAGAAACTTTCCCATAATCAAAGACCTTGTGGTTGACTTTGACGAATTTTTCCAAAAACATAAACTGGTTAAACCATACCTGATAAGAATAGATACATACGAGCAGGAGAGATCAAGCATCTCCTACCTACAGTCAGATGAGGAGCTTGACAGATACCTACAGTTTGCATACTGCATAAAATGCGGCCTATGTTACGCCGCCTGCCCAGTTGTTGCTACAGACAAGCTGTTCTTAGGCCCTCAAGCACTTTCACAACTTTACCGCTACTATGCCGACTCGCGCGACGAAGGAGGCAAAGATAGGCTTATACTTGTTAGTGACGGGCACTCGCTTCTTAGATGCCACTTCGCCGCCTCATGTAGTCAGGTCTGTCCAAAAGGGGTTGACCCAGCGCTTGCAATACAGCTTCTCCGGAGAGAAGTGCTTTTAAGAAGCTGATAAAGCGGATAGCTAAAGGCTTGAACACAGCCATAATTTTGCTTGCTGGTCTTGTTACAGCGTTCTCTGGATACTATGTATTTGCTGTACGTCGTGGGCTGGGTTTTAACCGTGGAAATATAGCCGGAAGCCTTCCAACGCTCTTCATATCCTCACAGGCCGCATACCATGCTGTCTCAACGGCTGAATGGCCGGCTGCTTATATATCTGCTTTAATAGCTGCCGGATTATTGATGCCTATAATCACCTTCGCTGAGAAACACAGCGCCTCCAACCTTTCTGGATTATACATAATTCGTCAGCTAAGTCTACTAATTTTATCTGCAGCTATTTTTAAAGGTTTGACGGCTGCAGGTCTAAACCCGATACTTGTGCTATGTTTTGCAGCGGCTGGGTTTACCTATTTAGCTTTAGCCGACAAAATAGGTAAGACATTTGCAATGGTTTTATCGAACATTATGGCTGTTTCTGGGATTTACCTATACCTCCTTATCCCAGAAACAATATCCGTATCGGACATAGCTTTGATGGTTGCTATAGTAATGGCATATACCCTTGGAACCCTTAGCCCCCAAAGCTTGGAAAAGTTTAGAGAGGTGTTGACACCGCTCCATATATCACTTCTAGTAGTTTTTGCATCGGCAGTTTTGTTTTCACCTATATCACATGTTGAGGTCCCAGACGTTGAGCTAAAGCTTGGCGGAGTTTACACAGTTATGCCGTTGATTTTTCTAGCCTTTTCCCCAGCAGGCTCCGCCAGTGTTTCAAGGTTGTTTGAAACATCGTTGCTTTTTTTAGCGGTCAGCATAGCAGCCGTCGGCGGCCCTTTCTACAACGCCTCCGCCCAATTGCTTGCACCGATAGTTGGTGAGCCGGTCAAGGGGTTGACAGCCCAGATAGTTCAAGCCGTAATGCAGCTTGTTGGTTTGTCGGCCCTGGTCATGGTTTTTAACTGGTTGGCTAAAATTAGGTTGGTTACTGCCGACACAAGAAAGCAAACAATGCTGACCTATTGTGTTCCCGCTGCAGCTGTTGGGTTGGCTGTATCCTACGTGATAGGGCCTTCCGTTGAACAGATAATGTTTTTAGCAGGCATTGTTAACATGATAGTTTTCTCACTTATACTGGCAAACAGTGGTGGAAAATATTTGTTGGTTGGAATTTTTCTCTTCCTGCTTGCTTTTAACATAAACATCGCTCAGATCTTCTCGCAACTTGCTAAATTACAGCCCCCTGCAAACCCGATGGCCTTCACCTCATTTATTTCTTCTATCCTATCTCTGCTAGCCATAGGCATAGGTATCTGGGGTTTTTCATCAGCCATTGCCGGCTGGCTTAGCAGAAGGGGACATAGGATGTAGCGTGTTTATCAAAAAGAATCACTCAATACCGAAAACTTTTCCCTAAGACGTGAAAATAGCCAAAGTATCCCATGATGTTATCGAATATACCGTAGTGGATGACGTGGTTTACGGAAAAATATTACTGGAGACAGCTCCATGCTTGAAGCTTCTCGCTTCCATGCTGGGTTTTATTGAGTATAGGATGGATGACTGTAAAAGGGCTTTTGTTGAAGAAGCTGTTAAATCAGACATGTCTGGACGTAGGATCCCCGACATGATTTTAAGGCAGCCTTCGATGACAGGCCAAAGATGATCTGTGTATATCTTAACTAGAGACCACGTAGAGGAGCAGGAAGTCAGACCGTCCTAAAATTCCCTATCAAACCAAGTACCTCCGCTTGAGGTTCATCCAACACCATCCGAGGAGAAGTCGCTCTCTACATCACTACTCCATAAGCGTGTGCAACGTTGTACACGCCGGCGAAGACGCATACTTAACGAGAACACCGGCCTGTTCGCTCTCAATTTTGCACCACATATAGGGCACATGCTCGAGGCCCTTCTAGTTAATAACATAGCGTTTTGAAAACCTCTCCTCAGGGTCTTGTACTGCACGTAGAACCGGAACCTCCGGAAAGGCCGTTGGTTGGGAGGCCAACATACCCTTCAGAAGGGCTTTACCGTTCTTCGACTTTTACTTCGAACGTATACCGGTAGAGTCTTCTAGCTAAAATGTCTTAACAAGCTCTGCTTTTTATCCTTCATACGGTACTATCTGGATCTTCATAAGCAGTTAGCTGCAAGTTTTCTTCCAAAGCATATTGTTTTAGGTAGAAGATACATTGCACTAACGAGCCAACGATTTTCATGAAACCATACACAGCCCTAATAGCCTCTTGACAGCCAATTATTTGCCCATAAATAACTGAGGAACTAGACCGGAGGTTTTTGTTTTTCTTTAAGCAACAGTCAGCTGAAAGGTGAAGAATTTATTACGACCCTCTTCTTTAAAAAGTCGGCGAAAAATTGGGAAACGGCGAATATGCTGCAAGGCACCTCAAAAAAGTCAGAAACAAGTTCAGATGGGCTAGCAGAAAGTATAGAATAAGAATGTTAGGTCTTAAGAAAAAGACCGATCCGCTTGAAGGAGCGCCTATGGCCCGTGGGATAGTGATCCAGAAAGTAGGTATAGAATCTAGACAGCCCAACTCGGCCGTCCGAAAATGTGTTAGGGTCCAATTGATCAAGAACAGTAAAGTGGTAACTGCTTTCCTTCCTGGAGACGGGGCCTTAAACGTCGTCGATGAACATGATGAAGTCTTGATCGAGGGGATCGGAGGCTCTATGGGAAAGTCTATGGGTGACCTTCCAGGGGTAAGGTATAAAGTGGTCATGGTTAATGGTGCACCGTTAAATCTTTTAATAACTGGAGAAGTTAAGAAGCCTAGGAGGTAGTGTCCTTAACTATTTTGCTGATTGTTTTGACGTCTCGTTTGAAGTCCAGCTATTATCTGTACTAACCCAGACTTAGTCGATTTTAGGTATTTTATCACTATTTACAGCTTATTTAAAGTGATGGATGGGCCAGGTTCTCCGACGACTATGCGGTATTGTGGAAATTTTTCCTTCAATGTTGTGATTACCTTCTCAGCTTCTTCTTCATAAACCAATGCATGAGCCGCTCTACCCACCATGTTCATGGCGAAACCTATTGTTGGAAGTTTCTCCATAACGGCGAAGATATCATGTACAGTCTGGTCAATTAGCTCTGTTTTTTTGGCGAATTCTCTGGCTTGTGCTAGGAAGTTATCTGGTGTAGGGTTGCAGAGAATTTTATCGAGAAACATGTCCCCAAGTCTTTCCAGCAGTTGCAGCCGGACTATTGAGGATATGACCTCCGATGTCTGTATCTGGCCAGCAACCACCGAGATTATCTTACAACCTAAGGGAAGTGGTATTTCGTCGGTGACCGAATAGTCTGGTGAGCCCTCTTTTAATACGAGCACGAGCCCTGTTTTTTCAAAACCTGCCTCACTGTTCAAACCCGTCCTACACTCCAGCTCAACATAATGGGTTAGCTTAACAGCTTCACGTAGGGTCATAGGTTTTCCTGAAAGATGTGAAAGGGCCATGATCACGCTTAGGGCCGATGCGGCGCTAGTCCCAAACCCCGCTGCTATAGGGACGTATATTCTATGCTTCACCACCACTAAGCCTTCTAAACCGTTCATCTTTCTGAAGAGCTCGACAGCTTTCTCAGACGGAGGGAATGGCATCGGCTCACCGTTGATCTCGACCCTTAAACCTGAACCGTCTTCATATACCTCAACTGTTGTATCAACTCCTGGGAAGAATGAAAACCCGCCACCCCTAGCGCCTATCTGGTCAGGATTGTTGCGAGGTTTTCCATCTATCAATACTTTGGGTGAGAATATGCTTGACAATGGTGTTGGTGACCTGATAACAGCCTTGCGCAACTCTATTCACGTACTATGGCGGGTACTGCTTTTCTAACAGCTACCGTCAGTGGAGGCAGCAGAGTCATGAGGAAAGGTATCTCAGTTAGGTATGTCCATAGAAACCAAATAGCTGCTGCAAACAGTGGAAGGCCTTTTCCTCCACTTGCTATAGCTGGAAGGGAGAAGAACTGACTGTAACTCCAAACCCCTAATCCTATTATTGTAGATCCTAATAGAAGGCCGATGGATGAGGCTGCTATGAGGCCAGCGTAAGCAGGTCTGTAGAGGCTGTAGAAAATACTTATTCCAAAGGATAGTGCTGCAGCACCTAGGAAAACCAACCCAGTTAACAGGTCGCCGAATAACCCCATCCAAAGGGCTAGCAAAGTTATGCTGAGAGGTATAGTTTGTAAGACTATAGATAATGGTAGCCCTCTTCCTGTTCTGCTAAGGGTTTTAGCCAACACTCCTAAAGTATAGAATCCAGCAATATTGGCTGTGACGCCGACTGTTATACTTAATATTGGGTCGCCGTGGATGAGCATATCGCTTATGAAAATACCTATTCCAGCACCGAGGGCGCCTATGCGTGGAGAAAATACAACGGCAAAGACAGCAGGTATCACTACTGAAGGCCAGAAACGAACTGTTCCGACGACGGGTGCGAATATACCTAAATATGTTAAGTATCCGACCCCGGCGTAGAGCGCTGCGTTTATTGCTATGAGAACGAGCTCGAGCGACTTTTTCTGCGACATATTTACCTCTTTACTCTATTGTTTACTTATGCAAAGGCTTTTCCTATATAGTTTACATAGATACTGTTGAAAAAGGTTAATTGCCTTTCCTTATTGCTTTGGCTTTGTATTTAAAGCGTTATCTGACGCTTTTGTTGCATATATGAGAATTTGTGGCTTGTTTTGGTAAGATCACCATTATGGAACTGAAAATTAAAGAATTAAACACAATAGCAGCACAACATCCTGATACTACAACACTGTTAAACGAGTTTCTTTAGAACCTCAAGTTTAACTGGAAGTCTCAAATCCCTAACCGCAAGAACTTTTCCACGCACATCATATAATATAAGTAGTTTCTGACCTATTTTCCAAGGCTTCCAGTCAAAGAACCTGACTAGAACCATATCCTCAGAGACAGCCTCCACCTCGAAACCGTTTGCTGTGAAGCTGAAGAAGGGAGTCATGGGTAGGGGGAAGAACAAGTCGTTGCCTCTATGTTTTACAGACTTTACCACAGCCCTCCTCAATTTTCTCCCAGCCTTCTCTAACCTATCTTTTATGACCAACGCAAAGGAAAAACCAGTTAATGTGGCGAAAAACATTTTTAAATAGATGTTTTGCCCTGTGACGGACACGATTATCAGAGCTGTAAAGAAAATTAAAAGTATCTCTAGTTTGAGCATAAAAACCATTCTGTCACGTACAAGCCTATCTTCAAAACTCACCGCGAGGGGAAGACCCATATCCTACATCACATCCAACAAACTATAAAACTGTTTGAATGCGAGGCCTCCGCGTTTCGAAATTTTTCTCATGTAGATAAACGTTATCAAGGCTGTCCAGCCTAGCGCTATGGCAAGCCATGCGATGAGGCCTAACGGGGTAAGTAGGCCGTTGACGTAGAATAGCACCAAAAGCGTTACTGGGACAGCTGTCAATAAAAAGGCTAGGATTGTTGATTCGATAATAAACTTCATCTGTCTAGATAACCTCATGTCCGATATTGAAATCGATTGGTTGGTAAAAAATTTACTGTATTTAAGGGCTAAGCTTAAAACTGTGAGGCCATGAAGAGCCTGCGGTCGTTATAGCTATCCAGTAATATCATTTAATATTACTCGCACTGTTTATGACGAGCCCATTCTCCTGCTCAACTACTTCTACATCAAGCTCTGTTGCAACTGTTGCTATCCGGTCGCTTTCTTTAAGACGTGAATGTGCTACGCTGTGCAGCCTAACAGCCATAACAGCTACAACGGGAAGATGGTCTGGACGATCTGTTGGCCTGAAATCAGCCTCAACATTCTCAAAACCCCCTTCAAATACCTTCACCTTCGACCCACGAGTTTTGCTACATGTAGAATTAATGAATCGGCCTGAGATATGGATGTGTCTAGGTTTGTTATCTTCACCCGATCTCCTATGAGATTACGCTCCTCCACCTTTAACTATTGTGGAGCCGTTCCAGAGCCCGTGTTGTCCAACACTCAATAGCAAGGCCACTAAGTGATTTGAGCAATGGGACCTATGGGCCTCTTTCTGATGCTCCTGTTCCCTGTAGTATGGTATAATCTTTCCCTACATAGGCAGAGAGCGCTGTGTATATCCCTACGTTCCTGAGTTCTCAACGTCTATAATGTCTTCTGGACAGCGGAACGTTCTTCAGCCCTTTTACTGTTAGAACGTCTTGTTTTAGCAATATTTCTACGCCTAGCATCTTGGAGGCGTTTATCGTCGCCCTTGTGTCACGTGGATGAGCGGCCCTCTTATAGTTGATTTCTCCTCGCTAAGGCTTGCCAACACAATGGTTTATGCATATAGCCCTTGCTCGGCGAAGCTTCAACAACCACTTCTATCGTTGAAGGCTTAACCGCTACAATCATCCTCCATAATCCAATCTAGGATTTACAGCGCATTTGATAACTCTGTCCTCGAAGGGTTGGATGACTTTAACCACTTTCTTAACATCCTCAGCTTGATATACGGCTGTACATGAATAACTACCATCAGGTTCTCTGCAATTTTTCTCCTTCACTATTTTTCTTTCAGTGTTGTTTGTAACTACTATTCCCCCAGATGCAAGCTCCGCATAGTCTAAGCCCCTGTTACGAGGTCCTAGACCTTATTGATGCTTCTACAACTATCTTGGAAGCTCTTCTTCGGGGACGGGTTTTACCTCGCCATTGAGGAATGCTTTAGTAATCGCGACTGTAGCAGCGCTTGAACCCTTCAGACCAACCGCTACAGCTATATCGGACCTCGTTGAAACAATGAACCATTCATTTTCATCCTAACTGTTCGCTGAAAACATTTACGACATCTGTTGCAAGGGAAGGATCTGATTTTTCACCATTAATTTCAACTGTGAAGACCCTCTACCATCAGCTCGATGAAGACCTCTGTCTTGAGGCATATCCTAATGCTTGCTCCATATCCAGTTGAGATAGCGTTGACTTTGATACCGCACTATATAATTTGCCGAAACTTTCAACCTTTAAACTCTTTCAACGCTTTCAATACAGCCCTCGTCATGACCTGCTGATCGGTTTTTAAACCCAGCCATATCTTCAACGCTTCAGCACCCTGCGCCACAAGCATCCTGACGCCGTTGATGGTTTTAGCGCCTTTAGCTTTAGCCGCTTTTAAGAGCCGTGTTTCTGGAGGGTTGTAAACTATGTCGAAGACAAGCATTCTGGGATGGAGAAGTTTATTTTCAACGGGTGAAGTGTGAACTTTTGGATACATTCCAACCTGTGTTGCGTTAATCAGAATTCTGCATCTTTTCACAGCATCGGCGAATTCAGCTGATCCTATCCTAACAAACCTGCATTCTATCCTTCTATCCTCAGCAAACTCTTTAAACAGCTCAATTCTATCGGCCCTTCTACCTACAAAGACGACCTCTTGAAAACCTTTCTTCTTCAACGCTATAGCCGCTGCCCTTGCGGCATCTCCAACTCCGAGCACAACCACAGGCCCGTCGACGATTTTCTTCGACGGTAAGACGGCTAGCATGCCTGCTATGTCTGTATTATAGCCTATCAGCCTGTCTCCCACTATTTTTACGACGTTGACAGCTGCGGCTTCTTTGGCCGAGGCGTCGAGCCTGTCCAAGTGTTCAATAATAGAAACTTTATGAGGCATCGTTACATTAAAACCTATGAAGTTCATTAGAGGGGCTGAGCGGCAGAACGCTTCTAGATCGCGTGGTTTGACGTCAATGGGTATACAGAGTATATTTTGAATTCCCTCGTGTCTTAACGCTGTGTTAATCATCTGGGATAAGACGTTGTGTCCAATAGGATAACCGATCACTCCGAGCAAACCAGCCCTCATTTCATAGTTACACCTCCACATATTCTGTTCCTTATAGCAATCATTTCCTTTAAAGAGAGCTGTCCAGGGGTTGTTGTTAACTCGTCAAGGGAAGCGTATGCGATGGGTGCTCCCGCAGCCATAGATAGGATCCTTGTTATCCATCCCTTTTCACCCATGCAGAAAGCCACAAGCCTCTCAGCAGGGAGATAGGTGTACAGCATGAGTATTTTGAAGTTGTCCTCAACACCTCTAGATAACGTTACTATCTTCGCTATTATGCCGTATTGTAGACAATCTTGAGCTGTTTTGACCAGTTCTTCGATCGTTGGCGTTGAATCGCTATGCCATGAGACAATTAGCCTATGACCTTGTTTTCCCAACCTTTTAACGCCAATATTCTTCGCTGTCTTTAGTTCAACGTCTATATATGCTGGCCCAATCTCTCCTATCTTTTCTAACACCGATAACCTGTCCGAGTTGGGCATCGTAGAATGTCCCATCCCATCAACAGTTCTAAGTGTTAAGATAAGTTTGTCGTGGTAGGGTTTAAGTATTGAGTACAGCTTATCCCAGCTGTTCTCGTCCGACATGTCAAGCCTTATCTCTACAAGGTCGGCACCATTGGCCAAAGCTTTTGGTATAAGCTGGCCTATTTCCAACCTGTCTCTTCCATAAATGGATACGCAAATTTTTGTCCTCTTCATTTCTCGATTACTGTCACCTCTACAGCCATCCTAAAGTGACGGCCTTTGGCTTGGAGGTTGTGACAGAGGATTTTATCGCCTTTCTTAAGCTCAGTAAAGGGTATTAATCGCCCATCGGCTGAGACAAACCTTATTGTCTCAACGTTCTGTATTGTGACCGCCCCTAACAACCCATCTACAGAGGCTTTAACAAGCCTTAAAGGTCTATGCTCTACCTTCATCCTTCTAACCGAGGCTATCCTTGTTTTACCATCGCTTGCGACTATCAAGATCCTGTCACCTGTCTCCAGCTCCGATAGATATCTAGTTGAGCCGTCAGGCATCAAAACATAGCTGTGGACGGCTCCAGCGTTGACCAGAAAGGGCCTTGGCGACGTAAAGCTTGAGTCAACAGGCTCGTTGTGTATAAGGAAAAACATTAGGGCTTTGCTTCCGATTAGCATTACTTCGCCTAGCTTAAGCATGCTGACCGTGTCTACACATGTCCTATCCCGACGCCGAAATCTTTTATCTCTTCTACAACTGCCTCAGACGGTAGAATACTGACCGGTTTACTTACAAGCTCGAGCAAAATTTTTCAGCTCCTTTTCGTTTGCGGTCTTTACGACTACTCCGTCCACACCTTTCTCAAGTATGTTGATAAACGGCTCAACCTCAGCAACATTTTTAACTTCTGTTAAAAGATTGCATCCAAGACAGGCCACCATCGCTATAGGGTTCTCGACATGAATTATCTTCCAGTTATGCGTGATTATCACAACCTCGTCACAGCAAGTTCTGGCATGCTCCATTATCTTCTCAAGGTCTTGAGGTGTTTTGACCATCACGTGGAACTTTGCCTGCTTTTGACCAAGCCTTTTATAACCATCATGCTCGGCTATTAATGATGGACTGGTAGCAACTGCTTATCTGTGAGGAATGAGTTATATCTTAGCTGTAACCCTTTTCTGATAGCTCATCGTTTCCTGAAACATCTATTTTCTTTAAACAGTCAAGGCCTATTCTACAATGCTGCCTTCTATGGCTATTTGTCTCAGGGCCTTAACCATGTTGGCTGGAGAGCTGTGCTGGAATACATTTCTGCCAAATGTTATTCCGATACATACCCTTCAACGGCTGCGAAGTCAGCCTCAACACACCTTCGTCTCTTTCCATTTTCGGCTTTCCTGCTGCAACGGTCGGTCTGAACAGCTCTTTATAGCATGTTCTATGTCTTTAATGTCCAATGAGGACATTGGAATATTCCACAATGTCGGCGCCAAGTTCTGCCCCGACCAGTGCCACATGGCTTATTGTGAATGGATCGTTAGCATCTTTGATGTTTTCTCCCCGCTGATACATCATAGCTATTAACGGCATCTAAAATTCATCACATGTGTCGGCTACTTCTCCCAAGGCCTCTAACATTACATCATCGGACCAGCCGATGTTTATGTGAACAGAGGCCACGTCAGCCCCAAGCCTCACAGCTCCTTCAACGGATGCAACCATTAACCTTTCTGTTGTAGCTGGTACTCAACTGTGTGCTTGCAGACATATGCATTATCGTACCCGTCTTGACAGGTCTTTTCAAACTCTTGGAAACTCTATGTGTAAGAACAACCGTTACTCCCGCTTCTTCCAATACATATATCAACCCCTCTATTTACTCAATCTATCAGCCTAACCTGTTTCCGAAAACCATAATGTCTTCAGGCCTCGATCAAACCAAAGTGATAGATTAGCTCGGCGATCAATATAGTTCACCAGCCGCACTCCGTATGAGGTTATGGATTAGAGAGACTAACCTTTACCTTGATGTCTACAACACTTAACCCTTCTAACATTCACGCTCATAGCTGGGACAGAACCAGCGTCAACGTCGATTCTAGTCTGGGGTCTATCCTTCCCCCTCCTAACTATTATAGGCTGGGCAGGTGCTGTTGGAAGTTAAGCTCTTGAGGAAGTGAGACAAAATCTTCTAAAAACCTAATCACGCCCTCACTGTCTGTTTTCGCTCAGTTTCCACAACTATTGATTCCATGTGCACATTTAAGGTTGGGACGCGTATACAGGTGACTAAAACCTCTAAGTCATCGTATACTATTCTCAAACCGTCCAAGTATCTTAGAACTCTTCATCTCAACCTTCCTCTCCTCCCCAGAGATGTATGGGACTATGTTTCCAGGATGGAAATGGATGGTACACTGCGATATGCAGCCACTTGAGGGCCCTGCGTGCTAGTAACCACTACACGTTTAACACCAAGGCTCCGGTTTAGAGGGTGGAAGTTGAAGAACTAAACCAATAGTGGTACAGTCAGTGGCCATCACTATGTATTCATCCCATCCACGGTTTTTCTGGTTTTTCACAAGGTTTAGGTGATCTGGATTGATCTCTGGAGCTATGAGCTGCATGTCTCCTTCCATCTGAAAGCTGATGAGTCGCCGAAAACTGGAAATCCTGCCTCAGTGAATTTTGGTTCAGCCTCTCTGGCTGCTTCTGTTGGAAGACATGAAAAACAAAGTTCGCGTCAACTTTTAGGATCTGTCGGCAACACCTCCACCTCGGCGATTTACTTGGGTAACAGAGTTGCTTCTCCCCTAACAGCTTCAACATGTTTTCTGCCGACAGCCCTTCCCTGTTAAAGCCTTAATCCTAAACCGTGGATGGTGTTGTAACATTTTGATGTAGTGCTACCCAACCATCCCAGTTGCCCAAAGTATGGCTATGCTGTACTTCTTCATGTTTAAAACCCACTAATCGTTGCTAACGTATTTACCACTTACCGTCCTCGCTTAGTTGTGAGTGGCAGGAACAATACACAGTCCTAAATTCCTAGCTAACCTACGTCAGCTCTATATAAAATTCTTTGCATCTAGGCCTCAAGCTTCTCAGGAGCCACAGTCATATGCTTGCGCAGAACAATCTAAAAAACCCTTGAAGTAATCTCCGAGTTAACCGTAGCACTCAAAGCCCAACCAATGGTAATACAAACCTATTAGTAGCTAGATGCTATGCCGAAGGCAACAACCTTCACCCAGAAAGTGGAGAAGAAGCAAAGCCTCCTCACTGTAGATAAAGCTCTTTCTCCAACACTTATGCGCTGCGGAGAGGGAAGGCCCTGAACATAGAAGAGGCTGATGATAACCCTCGATGAATAAGGATGGGCTGAGGCTAGTGAGTCCAAGGGTTGAATATAGATGCACGACATGTCCAACTAATCTACTTCTCTCTTAAACACATAAAACACCGACTCCCCCTATTAAATTGGTTTGTGTGGAAATGGTAGGCTAGCCGTCAAAGTTCCTAAAATCATGGCTGAAAAGACACGACAGCTGCTTATTAGGCAAAATCTCTTCGATAACACGCGGTTGATCATGCGGGACGATACCTCTGTCTTTATACCTGTACGTGCCCCGCCGGAGGGGGAGTTTGAGGTTGTGGAAATAGAACTACCGCCTAGCAAAAGTTTGAAAGAACCTGTTTTGAGGGCCTCCTTCGACATAGTCGGCAGCTTGGCCATCATAAACGATATGGACCTACCGCTAGATAGGGCAGAAGAAATAGCTCGCGATATACTCCGCCGACATCCACGTGTAAAAACTGTGTTGCAGAAGACAGGTGAGGTGGCTGGGGAGGAGAGGGTTGCAACATACAGCATTTTGCTGGGCGAAAAAACTACCGAGACAACCCATCGAGAATCTGGATGCCTTTTTAAGGTTGACGTTGGTAAGGCCTTTTTCAGCCCGCGCCTTTCGGGCGAGAGGTTAAGGGTTACCTCCTGTGTGAAAGAGGGCGAAAAGATTCTAGACATGTTTGCCGGCGTAGGGCCTTTCTCCATCATAATAGCCAGTAAACATCCAGCCACCATCGTGTACGCTGTTGAGAAAAACCCTACAGCATATAGATACCTGTGCGAAAATATTGCCTTGAACAAGCTGGTCGACCGTGTGAAACCTTTTCTCGGTGACGCCGCACAAATTGTACCAATCCTAGACACGTACTTTGATAGGATCATCATGGACCTTCCACGTAGTTCAATAAAATATCTTGATACAGCTATGGAGAAGGCAACGTCGAACTCAACGATTCATATTTACGTTTTAGAGGAGAGAAATAAGCCTTCCGAGCATCGTCAACTTATAAAAAAATATGGGGAGATAATGTTTGAACGGGTTGTTAAAGAAGTCTCGCCCAAAGCAGTTATCAGGGTTTATGATTTGAAGACTTCAAATCTTTAATTAACTGTTTATTGTTGTTAGATGGGTTTGAGATTTTTCAGAGTTGATAGGGATAACATGGACAGGGTTGTTGGGGAGATAACCTCAGCGGCAAGGACCTTAAACTTTCACGTCGAATACGTTAGAAAGATCGTCGAGGATGTTAAGATGAGAGGTAACGCGGCTTTAATCGAATACATAAAACGTTTCGACTCACCGTCCATCAACCTGGAAAACATCTCTATACCCCGTGCAAAACTAGCCGAAGCATACAGCAGAATCGATGAGAAAATAAGGAAAGCCCTTCGAAAAACTGCTGAAAATATTTCAAAAGTCTGCAGGTCTCAGCTCAACCGCCTAACCTATGTAAGAAGAGTTAACAGGGGTGTGACTATCCTCCAGAGACCTGCCCCACTTCCATCGGTGGGCTGCTATGTTCCAGGAGGTCTGGCCAGATATCCAAGCACCGTTTTGATGACCGTTTTACCTGCTAAGATTTCAGCCGTGCCACGGGTTGTAGTCTGCACCCCTCCAAACGCTGAGGGTGTTTTGAACGATGTTGTTCTTGCAGCCCTCTATATAGCTTCCGCTGATGAAGTCTACTCTCTAGGTGGACCGCATGCGGTGGCTATGATGGCCTACGGAACAGAGACGATAAGGCCTGTGGCTAAAATTGTAGGTCCTGGAGACCCCTACGTAACTGCTGCGAAGAAATTGGTGAGCAGAGATGTTTTGATAGATATGTTGGCTGGGCCGACCGAATTGCTGGTTTTTGGCGATAATGTTCGAGACGCTGAAGACATAGCCCTGGAGATATGCGCACAGGCTGAACATAGTGCCGATGCATTGGTGGGCTTGGTTACCACGTCCGATGAGCTTGCCAACGAGGTTTTAAAGTATGTTAAATTAATTGTTCCAAGGCTTGAGCGGGGTAAGATAGTGGAAGAAGCTTTGGATAGGCAAGGTTTTGTGGCCGTCTGCGATAACTTAAAAACAGCTGTACGATTTATTCAGATGCTGACGCCAGAACGTCTCTACATAGTATCTGGAGCTAACAAAATAACTCCGTATATAACAAACGCTGGATTAATATGTGTGGGCAGATACAGCTCGCCAGCATTGTGCGACTATGTTGTAGGAGTAAACCATGTCCTCCCAACAGGAGGTCAGGCCAGTTTAAGGGGCGGGTTGAGTGTTTTGGATTATGTGAAACTTGTTACTGAGGTGAGGGTTTTAAAAGGAGCTGCTAAAAAGCTCGGCAAACACGCCGCCGTGCTAGCTAGGGCTGAGGGATTAACCGCCCACGCAGCTGCTGCAGCCCGTTGGCTCGACAAACATTCATGAACGGTGCTTTTTCTAACTTTCTTATTGGAGGGTTGTTTTTACGTGAGACCCAAGGATTGCCGGCTATGAAAAACCTCAACAAACGGTTGATGTCCTTCGTAACACCTATCCGCCTGGTTATGCCTATCTTTTCAAAAGAATAACCATCATCCTCCAACCATATTTTTTCCGACGTGCAGAGGTCAAGCCCATCCATGGACCTGTCTATTCCAAGTGTTTTGCAAAGCCTTCCCGGACCGTCAAGCCTGCCAACGATGTTGCTTAAGGGCTCGGCAGCCCTTATCAAAACAGCCTCACCCCCTCCCCTCACCACGTTCATACAGTGCTGTTTGTGGACGGTGTAGACATAGAGTGTTCCAGGTAGTCCGAACATGCTTTTGTTGCGACGTGTCATTCCTCTAAAGGCATGGTTGGCCCTGTCGTTTTTAACATAGGCCTCAACCTCAACTATTCTACACCGTTTGTCATAGACGTTTAAGACTTTGCCGAGCAGATGTTTAGCCAGCTCAACAGTATCACGGTCATAAAAATCGCGGCCAAGCCTCATCGCTCAACCCCTGTAAACATTCAATCAAGGGTTTGCTGCTTTGTGAAGGCTCGGAGGTCTGTGGCCAGCTCCTTGGCCTTCGCTATATCTTGAAAGAAGACGGTTTTGTTGGCTGGGTTGTACAGAACAGCCGCAGGATGGAATGTGCAGAAAAATACACGGCCATTTTTTTCAAAGGCTTTTCCACGAACTGCCGTTACGGAACCTTTTCCAAGAACCGTCTGGACAGCTACAGCCCCCAATAATAACACAAGCCTTGGTTTGACCACGTCCATCTGCTTATAGAGATATTTAGCTGAGCATATGGCTCGTTCTTCAGGAGTCGGCTCCCTGTTCTGGGGAGGGCGGCATTTGACTACGTTGGTTATGAAGACCTCTTCTCGTTTTATACCTGCATTTTCTAAAGCTTCTGTTAAAAGCCTGCCAGACCTTCCCACAAATGGTCTCCCCTGCAGGTCTTCATCTTCCCCAGGCCCTTCACCAACAATCATTATCTCGGCCCGCGGGTTCCCCTCACCGGGTACAGCGTTCCTCCTATTTGCCCAGAGGGGGCAAAGCCTACAGGATCTTATCTGCAGAGCTATCTCCTCAAGCTCATCCATCAACACACTTTTTTCAGCAAATAGCATAATAAGTATTACTAATATTGATAGCGTCCTGATAAAGATTGGATGATATTCCCATCTCCTGCGACGCCCTAACCGAGTGCCCAGCATATTTAAAGCGTTACCTGGGTACCATCGTTGGCCATTTTCGAATAGTTTAACAGGCATTAATTTAATACGTTGCTGTGGTAGGTTTTTGGTATGGCTTGGACGGCTGATGAACGTATCTCGACCGGAAATCCCATATTGGATAGGATGATAGGTGGAGGCTTCATCAAAGGACGGACATACCTAGTAACAGGGGAGACGGGTGTTGGAAAAACAGTTTTCGCACTGCAGTTCATCCTCAACGGTTTGATATCTAATGAAACATGCGTTTACGTAACGATCGACGAACGTATAGAAGGGATTCTTAGAGGTGCCGAATCACTTGGCTGGAACTTCTGGGCATTTATGGAATCTGGCCGTTTCATCCCCCTTGAGCTAAGACTTTATGCAGCGGATATTAGAAAATATGGAAAAGAGAGCAGGGCCTTTGTCGACGCTATATACAACGCCACGCGTGGAAGACGTTTCTCGAGACTTGTCCTAGATCCCGTCTCTGCCCTAGCGCAAGGAGCCAAGGATGAGTTTTATGTTAGGGAATACCTCAGGGAGATAATCACAATGATTGAAGAAAGGTTTGGTGTTACGACTTTGATGACGACAGATATACCCACCGGGTCTAGGAGAATGAGCAGGTTTATGCTCGAAGAGTTCCTCGCCTCAGGTGTTATAGTGCTGGGTGTTAAGCAGGTTGGCGGAAGGCTTGTTAGAACTATTTATGTAAGAAAGATGAGGTGGTCTGCGATGGATCCAACAATGTATGTTTTCACCATCGAGCCAGAACGAGGTATCTTGATACATGAGCCCTTCGAGGAATACGTTAAAAAACTCAACCTTCAGCTAAACATAGAAAGATAAATTCAGCCGGTAAGTTTATGGAAGGGTTAAAAGGAGAACTTGCGGAATATCGCTCCGAGCTCCTCCGTGAAGTAGAAAGGATATATAGCGTGGCGGCTGAGTTTCGCAGAAAAACAAACAGCCCACTGCCATACGTTGAGGTCGTTTTTGCAGATAGGATGGAGGAGAGGGTTGAGTTACTTGTAGGACCTAAAGGCGTGGCTGAAACCATACGCAGGCTGAAGAACCAGCTATCGGGAATTGAGCTGGCCTTCAAACTCTGCGAGGAGATAGTCTACTCAAGCATCGGTAAAGAACCAGAGGAGGAGGTAATCAAACAAGCCATATGCACAGCTCTAGCAGTACTTACACCACCGTGCATCACAGCAGCCCCCTCCGAAGGAATATCCCATGTAAAGATAAAGGAAAACGACGACGGGAGCAAGTACTTGGCCGTATATTTCGCAGGTCCTATAAGGGCTGCTGGGGGAACAGAGCTGGCCACTGTGATGGTTTTGGCCGACTATGTGAGGAGATTGTTTGGGCTTGACAGGTTCAAGGCAAGAGAAGAAGAGGTTAAGAGATTTGTGGAGGAGCTGCGCACCTATGTGAGGAGGGTAGGAAGGTTCCAGTATAATGTACCCGAAAGACTAATCGCATATGCATATAGGATGACCCCTGTGGAGATAAGCGGCGTAGCTACAGATAACATACTCATACCGTCGTACAGAGACCTGGAGAGAATCGAGACCAATTACCTCCGGGGTGGCGCGTTAAGGGTTGTCAACGACGGCATAGTTGGCAGGGCTAAGAAAGTCTTGATGGTTGTTAGATCTCTTGGCATGTCGGGATGGGACTGGATCGAGGAGCTGGCCTCAGCGCAGCTCAGCATGGGGGAAGCCGAGGAAGAGCAGGAGATAGAGGTCATCGGAGGCAGGCCTGTGCTGTCGCTTTCAAATGTCTTCGGAGGCTTTAGAATAAGATACGGCAGGGCTTTTGCCACAGGAATGGCAGCCTACGGCATACATCCGATGACTATGAAGGTACTTAAGGGCTACATAGTTACAGGTACCCAGCTCAGGGCAGACTTTCCAGGTAAAGGCGGTATAGTAACAGCTGTAGACACCATAGAGCCCCCAGTAGTTAAGACAAACGACGGAAGCGTTGTTAGAGTTAGCTCTGAAATCATCTTTAAGGAGGTTGAAAACAAGATAGCGAACATTCTCTTCTTAGGGGATATCTTGGTCTCTGTCGGGGACTGCGTTGAAAACAACGTCGAGCTAAGGCCAGCTGGATACTGCGAGGAATGGTGGCGCAACGACCTTGCTGCAAAAATTGTAGAGCTTGGGTTAACGGAATTATCCAAAAAGACAGGGATATCGATTAAACGGTTGGAGGAGTTTTTGGAAAAACCATTGCACGCGATACCAAACGTTGAAGAAGCATTTGCGTTAAGTCTAAACGCCGGCATTCCACTCCATCCACGTTATTTGTATTTCTGGTCTAACATCCCAGCCTCCAAGTTGAAAAAATTAAGGGCATGGCTTTTGGTACAGCCAAAAATCAATGGGGATAATATAATAATGCCGCATGACGCAGAGGTTAAACAAATCTTTGAAACGATAATTGTTGAGCACAGAGTTTATGATGACCACATCATCTTAAAAAAAGACGACTACACAATATTAAAAAAATTGTTGAAACCTGGGGAAAACTACGAAGTAGACGATGGCGTAGATATATTTGAGAACCTACGTAATATTTCAGGGATAGAAGTAAGGGATAAACGCGGCTCTAGTATAACGGCTAAGATGGGACGTCCTGAGAAGGCAGGCCCACGTCGGATGACACCTGCGGTACATTTCCTTTTTCCGCTGGCTATGGCAGGAGGCCCAACAAGGGATGTGATTAACGCATGTTCCTCAGGGGGAATTGTGGCCGTCGAAGTAGTTATGAGACGCTGCAAAGAATGCGGCTCAGTTGGTTGGGAGGAGATCTGTAGCCAGTGTAACGCTTTCACCTATATAGTTGGTGTCTGCGATAGATGCAAAAACCAGTACGAGGGGGTTGTGGTTAAACGGTGTGAAAAATGCAGCGGCGAAATCAAATACGCGGCCGTTCAGAAAATAGACTTGAAGAAAGAGCTTTACAAGGCTCTGCAGAAGGTCGGCGAAGCACCACCACCCCGTCTTAGCGGGGTGAGGGGCTTGACAAGCCTTACAAAAACACCTGAAAACTTTTTGAAAGGAGTATTAAGGGCAAAGTATGGCCTCACAGTCTATAAAGACGGGACTGTACGCTTCGACGTCACAAACGCTCCGCTGACACATTTTACCCCCGACCTAATAGGAACGGATGTCACGATACTGCGCGCTCTAGGGTACAGCCATGATATATACGGCAACCCATTAACCTCCCGCTATCAGATATGCGAGCTCAAGCCGCAGGATTTGGTCATATCGAAAAAGGCCGCCGAATATCTGCTCAAGGTTTCTAAATATATAGACGACCTACTCCAACATGCCGCTGGCTTAGACAAGCTTTACAGGCTGGAGAAGGCCGAGGACCTTATCGGCCATTTAGTCGTTGGGCTTTCACCACATACATATGTCGGCGTAGTAGGCAGGATAATAGGGTTTGTAGATGCCGAGGTCAACTTTGCACATCCGGTTTTTCACGCAGCTAAAAGGAGAGACTGTGACGGTGACGAGGACAGCATAATGTTGCTGGCCGATGTTTTGATGAATTTCTCGCGTCTTTACATACCTGACAGAATAGGTGGCAAGATGGATACACCGTTACTCGTAACGAGGGTGGTTTACCCTGAAGAGGTTGACGAACAAGCCCACAACGTTGACGTATGGGATAGAATACCCTCCGAGTTTTATAGGCTGGCCATGGATAAACATAAGGTAGCTGTTGCCAGACAATTTATCCATACGCTCGGGGACAACCTTAAAGCCGGCAGCGGAGGCATGGGTGCATCATTCACACATACACAATCCCTGTTTGCCGTGCCAGGGATAGTTTCAGCTTACAAATCTCTTGAGACAATGATGGAGAAAATATATGTCCAGCTGGAGTTGATGGATAGCTTAGCAGGTTTGAAGGATGCTGCATTGGTAGATAACATAGTTTCATCGCATATCCTGCCAGATATCCTAGGCAACATAAAAGCCTTCATGATTCAAAACTTCCGCTGCAAAAAGTGCAACAGAAAGTTTAGAAGGGTTCCGTTAACAGGCAAATGCCCCTACTGCCAGCTAGAGCTCAGCCTTACAGTCTTTAGAGGAAGTGTCGAAAAATATGTCGAGCTGGCAGAGCAGATGGCTGAGAAAAAGTTGCGGAACGCTTACCTTATAGAGAGGACCTTAGCTGCTGTGGAGACCGTTGCAGATCTGTTCACAACACTAAAGAAAAAGGATGAAAAATCTAAACAGACGCGCCTTGAAACCTTCATATCAGATGGTATATGATAAACCCGAGAGCCTATTTGAGAAATATAAAAAATGTTGAAAAGGGGCTAAAGGTTAGATCGAAAATAATAGACATTCTATCGGAGGGAGAGCTTTCTGTTAGTGAGATAAGTAAAAGGTTAGGCATGTCTCCAACACGTATTCGCCACCATCTACGTAACATGCAGGCCGACGGGGTTGTCAAAAAACGTAGGATTGGAAAACAGGTAGTCTGGCGACTCACAGGCGTCGGTCAAGCCTCTTTAGAGGAGATGCTTAGGCTAGAGAGGCGCGAAAGCTCTTAGAATAGTTACAACAGCTATCAAAACAGCAGCCAGAACCATCACTATTTCCGGTTTTATCTTAATGCCCTTCGATTCTTCATCAAAGAATCTCAGCAACCCTGCCCCAGTGGCAGGCATAGGAGCCTCTCTTCTCTTTTTAGCACTCATTTCAGCTTCAGCAAAAGAGTTATCTATTTATATTTAACATTTTCTACCTGTAAGATACTGTCGTTCGAGTATTACCCTTTATTGGCTGGGTTTTAGGTCGTGGATGTATACTGTGGCTGAAGTAAGCTCTTGATACTCAGCGTTGATGTTGTTATAGATCCCTTCGTCCTCTCTTTCGGCTTCCTAACTACCGCTCTATCCCCTTCCCCACCGAACATTATCCCCATTCTCCTCACCAGTTCAAAGGCAACATAAAAGCTGATGTGGTGCTTGAAGATCTTTCAACCATTTTGAGCCGAGTCTTTGATATACCAATCTAAGCCTCTTATATCGTAGGCTTGTTTAGACATAGCCTAAGACCTATGAGGAAAGGATAGACATATTCCACAATAAGCTAATTGTCAGAACTATAGAATAAAGAACGATAGACGTGCAAGGTTGACCTTGTAACAGCCTTCCGATATGTCATAGCCATAATAACACTGCTCAACAGTGTCAGAGGCTTGGCGTTAGAGGCTCGGCGTCAAACCCTTTTCTTCTTAGAAATTTCGCAAAATATTCGCTATAACCATGATAGACATAAACCTTCTTCGGCTCAGCGTTTTCAACGTATTCGGTAAGCATTTTGAAATCTGCATGACTGCTTAACGGAAAAGCCGCGTCGACCAGGTCGTACTTGTAACGCAGAGCTAAGCCAGTGGCAACAGCCCATTTAACCCTTCTGTATGTCATAGTTCTTCTCATCTGACTGTCTATGTAAACACATTTCCCAGATGCCAGCAACCTGGCCCCTTCAAATGTCCCGCTGACAAAATAGTCAAGTTTCTCACCGTGTTCAACGTAGACTCTGGATGCTTTAGAAACAGTCGGACCGACTACCACCGGTATCGTAGTGTATATGTTGAAAAGTTTTATCAGCTCCTGAGCCTTCCCAATCGAATAGGCCTTAAAGGCTGGAATAACCCCTTCATTCAAGCACGTCGTCGCCCATTTGACTATTCTTGCATAAATTTGTTCACGAGGAGGGAAAACAAATTCTGAATGGCCATATGTCGACTCGATAACCAACGTCTCAGACTGATTAATTTCAGCAGGCTGTGTAGTTAGGGTCTCCACAGTGTTGATGTCACCTGTGTAGGTTAGGTCAAGCCCATCGCCTTTAATGTTGAACGTGGCTGAGCCTAAAACATGTCCTGCGTTTAAAGCCTTTACAGAAAAACTGTCTTCAAGCCTCAAAAGCCCGCCGTATTCGATGGTTTTAAACCTGAAACCTTCAATACCCCAAACCAATCTCATCAACTCAACCGTCGCCTGTGTAGCAATTATTTTGCCAAATTTTGCGACATGATCTGAATGTGCGTGGGATACGCATCTAACGGAGCTGGTTACTGTATCGTTGGCCGAATCGAAGCAAATACTCCTTCCTTTGTGAGTTAGTGTAACCCCGCCCTCAAAGCCTACCGTAAACAATCTATCAATCCTTCCCCAACAGATATATAGCTGTTTTTCTCGCAAAATAAAGAATTGTTTTACCATAACCTCTGAGAAAAAAGAGGGGTTGACGTCAACCGAACCATTTGACCCATCGATCTCCTTTACTGTTAATGGTCTTCCCGTCTCCTCATTCACCGTTAGGAAAGGTTTTGCTGCCTTGCGGAGAACATAGCTAGTATTTATAACATATTCGGATAATGGTTCTATTGAGATGTTTTTCTCTGAGAGTGTGGAGAAGGCCCTTCTAGAAGGCTAGAACTACCTCTAAAAGAAGCTTCAGATAAAGCATTTCTCGAGAAGCGGAGGTCACATTGGAAGAACATATAATAGCCTCTTTTGTTGTTTTCTTCTGATGGTTAACACTTCCGCTGGCACATTAGCTGACAGATACAGGTTTATCATTGGATTTCATGGTGGGAGGAAAAGATCTGCTGCTATACTTTCAATCATCGGATTAGTGTATTGTTTACTCGTTTTTCTAAACTTCAAAGATTTTTTTCTTACATTTGTAACGTATCTAGCCATAGTTATGTTCACAGTTTTGCTTAACCATATTGTTGATAAAACGCTTGGTGGACGCTGTCCAAATTACACGGCTAGAAGACTTACGGCTCTCTCGATCGTTGAGATGATTATTATGCTGGTAGGTTTTTCGCTATCATATATAGTTTATTCAATAGATTCGCGTAGCTCTATAGTTATTATCTCTTTATTCATCACATTGGCAGCCCTTATCGGATACTCTGTAAGAAGGGCTATAGGCTATAAAGTGAATTCCTTAACCGTCTCGATCCTATCCTCATTTCCAATATTCGCAGGCTCTATTCCTCTCTATATGTATCTCGGAAACTTTTTGAAAGCCCTACAGATGGCGGCCACTAGTTATATTTTAGGTATAACCCCCATTGAATTGTCTCTTTACATAATCGATGTCAAAAAACAAATCCAAAATATAAAGCCCTTTACTCTTCTACAAGCCTTCCTAACAAGCCTTCTTTCGGGAAGGTCTGAGGAACTTGAGGAACTGATGTCAAGGCTTGGAAGGTCTGAGGAGGTTAAGTGCGAGTTATTCGTTATAAAGAGGGGGAACTATCCGCCGCTGGCAATTATCGTTTCAGAGATTCATCCAGGGCCCTTCAGGGCCGTTGGTTCAAGCATGTTTCCAAGTCTGGTACAGCAAAAACTGGCTGCGAAGGGTTTTGAATCTGTTGTTCTAAAAGGTCTTTCAAGCCATGAAAAAAACATCGCAAGTTATAGGGTCTCTGACTTTTTGGCTGAGAGGATAGCCTCAGAAGCTGAGGCTTTGATGGATTCCCCATCCTTCTCAGATCTATTCACTTTTCCTACACGGCTAAGTTTTGATGGTGTTAGCATGTTGAGGCTGGGTATTGTTGGGAAGGCTATATGTATCTTAACACTTCATCCGCAGCCTATGGAAGACTTGCCCCCAGACATAGTTCCAGACAGGTTATTCTCTAAGCTTGTTGTAGTAGACGCTCATAACAGCTTCAAGGACGGTTTTAAAGCATTTGAACAGAAAGAAATAGAGAAGATAAGGGCACTCCTTCAGGGTCTAAAGCAAGAGAGCGGAGGAGCTGTGGGCCATGTAAGAATAGGGTTTTCGAGGGTTGTACCGTCTGGTATAGGATTGGCCGAGGGAATGGGAGCTGGTGGCATATCATGTATAGTCTTCGACTCCACCTATGGAAGAACATCTGTCGTAGTCGCTGATGCAAACAACTCCATGCCTTGGGTCAGGGATTTGGTGGCTGCGGCAGGATTGAAACATGGTTGCAGTGAGACAGAGTTTTGCACAACCGACACACATATGGTTAACGCTTTTTCATTAGGCGGCCGAGGGTACCATCCACTGGGTGAAAGGGTTGAACGTCAAATGCTTGAAGAGCTATTTGACGAGATTCATAGAGAAGCTGTTGAAACTTTAGCTCCCGCATCGGCAGCCCATAGAACAATAATCATAAACGATGTAAGGGTGTTTTCTAATTTCCTCCAAGATGTTGCTGGTAGTGTATCATTTGGTATAAAGACCTATGTTATGGCTACTGTCTCAGCCGTCGCCTTGTCTTTTATCGCTTCTTTACTTTTGTTATAATGTTATCCTATCAATTCAATTCAGCCCCTATCAGCTTTACTGCAAGTTGCTCAATTGACTCCCTTATCTCTGAAGGCTCACGGCTTATCTGTGCTGCAACCTCTTCAACAACATCTTCCACTGTTTTGTCTTCAAAAAGGCTCCATACAGCAACTACGGCCTCGTTAACCTTGTATGCGTCGCCGTTGTTGTTGACCAGGAGAAGCTCCCTTCAGGGGTCTGGTTGACCCATCCTTTTTTCGCAGCTGCTTTTCTTCAACCGTTTTAGCTCGTAAAGAGCCCATATACCATAATATAAGTTTTTAAGCATGAAAACGTTGGACGCAAAGACCTTATTACCGCCCCAACAATGTTGGATCTAAAATGGAAATGGCCAAGTCTAGGCCGCACCTTATAATAGTTGGCAAGAAACCTGTCTTCCGATACGTCACAGCCTTGATAACGCTGTTCAACAGAGGATGCAAGGAGTTGGAGCTTGTTGCAAGGGGGCGCAACATCCCTCCCTGCATAGCTACGGTCGAGCTTCTCCGTAACTCCTTCAAAAAAGATATCAAAATTAAGGACATTTCGATATGGAGCGAAGATTTTGAAATGAACGGTCGTAAAAGAAGGATAAGCTACATAAAGATAGTCATTGAACAGCCATAGTTTAAAGTAATATGATGGGCTCTATAACCACCGTCATGGATTTCCAGCTAAATAGCGAGCAGGAGCTCCTACGTGACAAAATTTCTGAATTCTGTAAAAGGGTCATAGAGCCGCGATGGATTGAGATAGATGAGAAAGGTGAAATCGACAGGGATATCATTAAGAAAATGGCGGAGGTTGGGTTGATGGGTATGACTATCTCGCCGGAATATAACGGACAGGGAGGCTCATTTTTCGAAGCAGCAATAGCGGCAGAGGAGCTTGCATACCATGGTCCAGCACTATCTATAGCTGTGATGTATGTTCTACAGTGTTCATGGCCTTACATTGTCCAGAAATACGGCTCAGAAGATGCTAAACGTGAAATTCTCCCACGTATAGCTGCTGGAGAGGCTGCTTTAGGAATTGCAAGCACAGAGGCCCATGGAGGAAGCGATGTTGCATCGGTAAAATGTAACGCTGTTAGGGTTGATGGAAATCGCTGGAGAATAAGCGGTGAAAAATCCATGGTATCTCTACCATCTATAATAGAGAGAATGCCATGGGGAGGCGGATGGTTTTTGATAGCTAGAACAGGCGACCCATCCCAGAAACACCGCACCATAACAGACTTCATACTCTTAATGAAGAAGGACGGAGTCAGAATCAAAGAAATAACCTATAAGCCTTGGACCGAGCTTGCCAGAAGAGGGCTCGATACATCGGTCTTGACGATAGACAATGTTTTGGTAGACGATGTTTACAGGGTAGGTGAGGTCAATTCAGGCTTCAAGATAGCTATGGAAGGGTTCAACCTAGCCCGGACAATGATCGGCGCTGTGTGCATAGGCTGTGCAAGATGGTTGATGGACAGGGCATTGGAATGGGTGAAGACAAGGACAATATTTGGAAGACCAATTGCGTCTTACCAAGGAATTAGCTTCAAATTAGCTGAGTTTGCTACAGAGCTTGAAGCAGCTAGACTACTTAGCTACAAGGCTGCATGGACCGCTGATAGATACTACCGTGACAATATTGGATCGCTTAATGACGTGGCCAAGATTGGGGCGATGGCAAAGCTTAAATGTGCTTCATTAGCGGTTGACATAGGCGAGGAAGTTATGAAAATTTTTGGTGGCGCATCTTATTATAAAGAGACCCCAATATTCAGGGCTTGGCTGGCTGCTTTCAGCTATGTTGTCGGGGCTGAGGGGGCTGAAAATATTCTACGCCTCATAATAGCCAGAGAGCTTATCGGCAGAGAATATGTTGGATAAGTATATCACTCGCCGATGACCTTGACTAAAAGTTTTCTCGACCTAGGCCCGTCAAACTCTGCAGCAATTATGGACTGCCAAGTACCCTTGACAAGCCTACCGTCCTCAACAGGAAGCGTTACCATCGGAGAGAGCATTATCGTCCGTAGATGTGAAAAAGTGTTGGCCGTCGGATCTATTTTGTCGTGGTGGTAGTTACGTCCCTGCGGAGCGATGCTCTCGAGAAGCTCGAGCACATCTTGTCTAAGATTTGGCTCATTCTCGTTGAGGTATAGTCCAAGAGTTGTGTGAAGCGAAAAAACATATACAACGCCGTTTTTCACCCCAGAATATGATACAATTTTTGCCACATTCTCAGATATATCCTTCAGCTCGATCCTAGACCTAGTATTTAGAACAATCGTTTCCGAGTATATCTTCATGTTTTAGGGTATGTATGGTTTTTTATAAATGGTTAGCTAGCTGAACGATGGCATAACTTCACGTGCGAAAACATTGATGCTTGAGCACTCCAAATCCATGTCACGGACAATAAGCAACCCCACACCAAGGTTTTGAACATGCTCAACCTGCTTGATCACTTCGTCGGGTTTGCCATGGAGGAGTGTAAATGTCTTCCTTAAAGCCTCATCCGTTGAGTTGAACCTTCCCAGCTTCTTCATCTTCTCAGATTTGTCAGCGTCAGAGGTGTAAACTACAATATTTGTGAAGAGAGATTTGACCGGTTTACGCCCCAACGCCCTGCATAGCTCATCGTAGAAGGCTACAGACTCCTCGTATTCTTTAATCTTTTCACCGTAAAAATTCCAGCCATCACCTATCTTGGCTGCAAGCTCAACCATCTTCCTTTTTCTGGCACCTATCCAAATAGGTGGAGATGGTTTTTGGATGGGTGGCGTGTTGCATACTGCTTTAGAAAGCCTGTAAAACCTCCCGTTATAATCTACTATGTTTTTCTCAGCCATCAGTAAACGCACCACCTCGACATATTCCCTGAATCGTTCACGTTTTTCATGACCTTTCCACTCCTCTAGACCAAGCGCGTTAAGCTCTTCGTTCTGGGTCTCTGACCCAAGGCCAAGCCCAAGCTCCAGCCTGCCGTTGCTGATAACGTCCAGCGTGGCCGCCATTTTTGCCAGTAGGGATGGATGTCTGTAACATGAGCAAAGCACCGATGTTCCAAGCCTTGCATTGGTTATTGGGGCGATTGAGGAAAGGAAAGTCCATGATTCTAGGATTGTTGAAGCCCTTCTAGGCTGAAGATGGTCAGTCATCCAGATCGATGAAAAACCTAGCCCCTCTAACATGGTAACAATGTCGACAGCCTTCCTGAAATCAACGTCGTAACGTGGGACGACAGCACCAAAAAACAATACCATGGCGAAACATGCTAAAACGATTTTTATAAACATTCAAAAATCAAGCCTCTCGGATTCGGCGCCTCAGCTCCTTTGTTCACACGACGGTCTCCGCTAGAAGCCTCAATCTCCTTCCGTCGCCTTATTCTTCTCAAGCACTCTATTTTGCTTCACGATATCTTCGTTCACGACTAAATGGGAGCCTAACAGACATATTCGGCGAGTAGGACGATATCCATACCAGAGAAATTATGTTAACCTAAAATCGATTTGGTGGTTGTCAATTTCCAGCCCTTCTCAATGTTTGATATCTTCTTCACTTCTTTGATGCATAAACTAGTCGAGGTTTATGTCCTTATCGTCGTCATCGACCCCTCGCTGCAGACTGATCCGCAGAAATCCCTTACGTTATATATTTTTCTCTAATCGCATGTCTTTTTACAGGTTAAGGTTTATATCGGTCAACTTATCCTTTCTCTCTGAGGATCGGTCGTAGCGGGGTAGGGTAGCCAGGTTAACCCGCCGGGCTCATAAGAAAGGGGGTGAGAGTTAAGTAAACGGATGGTTTTGTGCGATAGGAAGATGAACAGCTCCACCCCCTTTCCAGAGAGACCCGGAGATCGGTGGTTCGAGTCCACCCCCCGCTATGTATTTTGTCACAATCAACGTTAAGGGCAACACTTAAATTAAATCTGACGGTACCATTTTAAAGCGGAGACATGCTTTTCTTTCCATGATGCCATGGAACGAGCCGGCTACAGTAATTCTTTTAATCACCGTAGTTTTCCTTGGTTTTTACATTGCGGGAACAGTTGCTGGAAGAAGACGCGTTACAATGCTTTACAACAACGTTCGAGAAGCGGTTAATGAAGTAGGCGGTAGGGTCGTGGATGGGAGATGCGGGACAACCACAGCTATTGTTTCATGTAAAAGGATGGGTGTTTTGACAGAGTTCTCCGTTGTGATTGGGGTTCTGACATGGTCAAACCCACTCACATATCTCATCAATAAATTATTAGGTAGATCTGACCTAGTTATATTGAGGGCTAGGCTGAGTAAGACGCCCACAACCTCTTTTACATTGATAAAAAGGGACTCTCCTGCTCGGCGCTATGCGATAAGGTGGGGGTCGGTTTTAGATGAGGTTGACGGCTACTTGGTTGTTGTTCGGGAAGAGGGTTTTGATGAAAAATTAGTCAAAGAAGTACTCGAAAAGGTGAAAGGTTTTGAAAGCGTTTCGTTGTTGTCTGTTAGCAAAGAGCTACCCCATCTTCAGCTCTATTTTACGCCCGATGAAACGGGTAGAATAAAAGCCTTGTTTTCCGCTCTAGAAAAACTTATATAAAATAATTATTTACAGTTGCCGAAAAATGGTTCTGGAGACGCCTCTAGGTTTTACCCTAGCAGGACTAGTTGGGTTCCTAATAGCCTATATGGTGTACAGCAAAATCGTCGACCGTAAAGTCTGGAGCCCCGACCGTGCAAAGCCTACGCCAGCCCATATGTACACCGATGGTGTGGAGTTCTTCCCAGTAGGCCGTTTTGTGCTGTACGGTTTTCAGTGGAACAGCATAGCGGCGCTAGGCCCCATAATAGGACCTGGTGTGGCGGCGCTGGCTTTCGGCTGGCTCCCAGCTTTTCTATGGATACTGTTCGCGGCCCTCTTTATAGGATGGGTGCAGGACTATAGCTCTATGTTTCTATCCGTCAGGAAGGAAGGTAGGTCATTTGGACCATTGGCCTATGAGTTTTTGGGACCCACGCCACGTAAACTACTTCTCGGCTTCCTTCTCTTCTACCTTCTGCTGATAAACGCTGCCTTCCTCTTTGTGGTTGCAACAGTAATAAATGCTTTCCCAGGCTCTTTCTGGTCGCTGCTAGTACTTGTGATCGCAGCTGTAATAACAGGCCATCTTCTGTTTAAAGTGAAGATGAGTGTTGCACCCGTGACCGTCCTCGCTGTAATTCTGCAGGCCATAGGCATATCTTTAGGAGCCACAGTCCTCTCGGCCGTACCGCCACCGGGCACATTAGTTTTTACCCCACCACCGCCTGGCGTACCACCTCCCGCCAACCCCTACACATATTGGCTGATCCCGCTGGTGATTATATTGATACTTGGAGCCCTTCTTCCAATGCCCCGTCTCATAACACCGATGAACTACATCGCATACTATTCCTTGATACCTGCGGT
>FWWM01003412.1_pt1 | contig 39508 bp, 40 predicted proteins | sample 2228351 | NCBI WGS metagenome assembly FWWM01 (sample SAMEA103939774, study PRJEB20133) | metagenome
TGATCGCTTCGGCAAGGGGCATGATGCCCAACTGCTTGCCGTTCTCATCGATGACTCGAACTTCCTTGGCCCGAATCTCCTCGTTCTTGCGAATGCGACTATGCGGTCCGGCGATAGGCGACCTCCTCTAAAATATAGCTCGTGCTGAAAGTGTCCATCTTTTAGCCCATATCGGCGAGATAAGATAACATATTCTCCCAAATCTGTCAAGCGGGTCTGTGCGCTCCCAAGGGGATTCGAACCCCTGTTTCCGGCTTGAGAGACCAGCGTCCTGGGCCGCTAGACGATGGGAGCGAATGTGCCTAGAGTGTAACAAATCCCCTGCAAATCGTCAAGCCATAGCCCAGTTGTCCTGGGCCAGATAATTTCTTTAAAATAAGCTTGGGATATCTTATGCGCTACCTTGCACTTGTAAGTGTGTTACTGTGGAGCCTCGAAGCGCACGCAGACGCGAAGCTAATGGAGTCTCATGATGCAGTTATCCTGGAATTTATGATCGGCTCTATCGGTGCGTTAAGCGGAGGCTTGATCGGCGCCTTCGCTGCCTCCTACCCGGCACTCCCCGAAGTTGAAGCATGCCGGCGTTCATGTAGAGGGTATCTTTGTCTGTGTGGCCTTACAGTGATCCCCTACATGATGTGGGGCTACGCCATAGGTGTACCCCTAGGAGCCACGATAGGAGTCTCCTTGGTGGGGTACTTCAATGGGGTGTCCGGTAACATTATGTTTGCTATCACTGGAGCTGTGGTAGGAGAAGTCGTAGGCATAGCCATTTCCTATCTCGCTCTATATGCATCGAGCCTACTTCAGGGAACAGCAGACTCGGGCACATTGATGGGGGCATCAGTATTTCTAGTGATTCCAGCATCTTCGAGCCTGGGGGCAACAATAGGGTTTAACATAGGTGCCCGCCAGCACACACCAAGCCCTTCAAGTTGGAGCTTGCCCATCATAGTGTGGCGCTTCTAAAAGATCTTATGAATCTCACTAATGCTTACAGCTCTCGCCGTAGCCCCGTGCTCGCCCATCGTGGCGTCGTTGCTACAAGCCATCCGTTAGCCGTCCAAGCTGGCATTGAGATGCTCCGTCGTGGGGGCAACGCCGTCGACGCGGCGATTGCCACGGCGATCACCCTCACGGTTGTCGAGCCGACTTCTAACGGAATTGGAGGGGATGCGTTTGCGCTCGTGTGGGACGGCGAGAAGCTCTATGGTCTGAACGGCTCCGGCCGCGCCCCAGAAGCCCTCACTCTAGAGAGAGTGCGAGCTGCAGGACACAAGACGATGCCCACACGGGGGTGGCTGCCGGTCACCGTGCCGGGAGCACCCGCTGCGTGGAGGGACTTACACAAATGCTTCGGCGCATTGCGCTTTGAAGAGCTCTTCGAGCCCGCTATCTTCTATGCTGAGCGAGGGCATCCCGTCGCGCCCATCGTCGCGCAGTATTGGGGCTACGCTGCCCACGCGTATGCACAGCTGACGGGCCCGGAGTTTGCAGGCTGGAAGAAAACTTTTACGCAGAATGGGCACGCTCCCACAGTCGGAGAGATCTGGGCCAGCCCCGATCACGCCCAGACATTGCGCCAGCTCGCACGGTCTTACTGCGATGATCTCTATGAAGGAGATCTTGCTGAGAAGATCGCGGGCTTTGCCCAACAGACCGGTGGGTTCATCACCAAAAGAGATCTGAAAGCACACAGAAGCACATGGGTCGAGCCGATCAAGACTTCGTATCGGGGATATGAAGTCTGGGAGATCCCGCCCAACGGGCAGGGACTCGTCGCGCTCATCGCGCTGAATATCTTAGAAGACTTTGAGCTCGCTCAACACCCCAGAGATTCAGCAGAGTCTTTTCATCTCCAGATCGAAGCATTAAAGCTCGCGTTTGCCGATGGATTGAGATATATTGCCGACCCAGAGTTTGCACCTGTGCCCACCGAGAAGCTTTTGAGCAAGGCTTATGCGCGCCAGCGCCGTATGCTCATCTCAGAGAGCGCTCTCGACCCTGGCGCTGGGGACCCTTATGCTGGAGGAACGGTCTATCTCTGCACTGCAGACGGCGACGGCATGATGGTCAGCTTCATCCAGTCGAACTATATGGGCTTTGGGTCGGGGATCGTCGTGCCAGGGACAGGGATCGCCCTCCAGAACCGCGGGGCGTGTTTTTCCCTCGATCCCCAGCACCCCAATTGCCTTGCCCCCAGCAAGCGCCCATATCACACGATCATCCCCGGATTTCTGACGAAGGACACAAAAGCCATTGGCCCGTTTGGGGTGATGGGCGGCTTCATGCAGCCCCAAGGACATGTTCAGATGATCGTCAACACCGTAGATTACCAAATGAACCCCCAAGCGAGCTTAGACGCTCCACGCTGGCAATGGATCAAAGACAGAGAGATCGAGATCGAATCCGATGCCAATCTTAAAGTCATTGAAGGCCTGCGAGCGCGAGGGCATGCAGTCAAACTCAGCGAGCCGGGTGGGCACTTTGGGCGCGGGCAAATCATCTGGCGCTTGCCCTCGGGAGCGTACATTTCAGGGAGCGACAAGCGTGCAGACGGCTATGCCGCCGGCATTTGACAAGGGGATTTTTATGAGCTATTATACAGACCGACCAGTCGGTTTGTGAGTATTTTTATGAGTATGAGGGACAAAGAGCACACGCGCGAGCGCATCTTAGAAGCCGCTGAGCAGCTTTTTGCCGAAAAGGGCTTTCACGAGACGGCAATGGACGAGATCGTCAAAACCGCCAAGATCTCCAAGGGCGGCGTCTACTTTCACTTTCCCAGCAAAGAGAAGCTCTTTTTTGCTATGCTGGATCGGCTCGCCGAGACCCTGCAGCGCCAGGTCGAGCACGAGATCTCGCGGCGGCACGGAGCCGTAGAGAAAGTTCAAGGGGCTCTAGAGACTGTCTTAAGAAATCTTGCGCGCCAGCGCCGATTGGCACACATCATCTTGCGTCAAGGCTACGGGCTGGGGCCGGCCTTCGAGCGCAAACGCCTAGAGATCTACTCTCGATTCGCTCAGCTCATCAAAGGGCACCTCGATCAGGCCATCGCCGAAGGCTCAATCCCCCCTCTCAACACCGAGGTCACGGCCTACGCTTGGTTGGGAGCGATCACTGAGCTCATCACCCGCTGGCTCTACACGGGTCGGCCAGACCCCCTGAGAGAATCGCTGCCAGCGTTGCTGAAGATCTTCCTGCACAGCATTGGGAGAAGCACAAAAACTTAGACTGAAAGGAGAAATCTATGCTGTCACGACGGGATTTTCTGCAGGCAAGTCTTGGGATGACGCTGACGTTGGGGTTATGGGGGAGCGGAGGAAGAGCTCAGGTGCACCCCATTCGGATCGGGCATCAGCTAGACCGCACGGGGGCCGTGGCGCTCTTTGGCAAGTGGCATAATCGCGCTCTCGAGGCTGCTATACAGCTCGTGAACGAGCAGCGGGGGATCAATGGCCGCCCCGTCGAGCTCGTTAACTCTGACGATTCGCAAACCAAGCCCGACGTCGGGAAAGAGGAGTTCGAGAAATTAGTCGTCCAAAAGAGAGCGGATTTTGTGATCGGCTCGGTCTTCTCCGGGACGAATATCGCCACGGCCCCCTTGGCCAAAGCGCTGAAGACCCTATACTTCCCCCAGGGCATCGCTACAGACATTACTGAAAAGTTCGGGAATCGCTATTGTTTTAAGAGCTATCATACGGTGCGCGCAGCCATTGAAGCCGCGCACGAGTGGGTCTTTGCCAATCTGGGGAAGCGCTTTACTATCGTGCACTCGGTGATAGATCTAGGGCGCTCCCAGGCCCAAGACTGGGCAGAGAAGATCCGTGCCGCTGGCGGCTCCCTAGAGCTCATCTCCGTGCCCTTCCCCGCACCCAGCGATCTCTTCCCCATCATTCAAAAGATTGATCTCTCCAAGACCGATGTGCTCTATCACGCTTTCACCGCCGTCGAGACGGCACGCTTCCTGCAAGCGGCCTTCGATCAGAATCTCCAAGCCCGCGTGAAAGTCCTGGGCTTGATCGAGGGCATAGATATTTTGAGCACGGCTGAACCCTGGCTTGAGGGGACGTATTTTATCTCCGGCTATCCGCGGCGCGCCGATCAAGTCCCCGATGAATTGAGGGATTTCGACCGAGAGTATCGTCGCCGTGTGGGGATCACCCCTGAGGGATTTGCCGCAGACGCCCCCAAAGAAGTCGTCCCCATAGCCGATCTCTTCGGCTCATGGCAAGCAGTCTTCTTGCTCAAGCAAGCCGCAGAACTCGCGAATTGGCGCACCAAGTCCGACAATCCCGCCCTTATCACAGCCTTAGAAGGGCTGACGATGCCCGCGAGCGTCGGTTTTCCCCAAGGGGCGCAGTTTATGCGTGCCCAAGATCATCTGGTCTTCCACGATCACTATATCGAACGAGTCGAGAACGGCCAATTGAAAGTTCTAGCCCGCATTCCCAAAGAGAGATCGCTCTACAAGACGGGCGCAGATTACACCAAAGAAGAGTTTTGAGCCCTTTAGAGCTGTGGGTCCTAACGCTGCTCAATGCGTTGGTATGGGGGGTTCTGTGGGCGCTCCTCGCCCTGGGGCTCAGTGTGACCTATGGGGCGCTGGGGGTGCTCACCCTCACGCACGGCGCGTTCTATATGCTGGGCGCGCTGCTGAGCTGGGCGCTGACGCCTATGCTGAGCTTCTGGGGAGCTCTCTGGGGCGCTGCGGGAATAGTGGGACTCATAAGCTTTGCCCTAGGTCGGCTCTCCCTGAGCACGCGCCAACACGATCCCTTAACGGCCTTGCTCATCACCTTTGGGATGATGCTCATCCTCCAGCAGCTGGCGGCGATCTTCCTCCAGATGGCAACGGGCGAACTCAGACACCCCGTGGCCCCGCCCGTACGGTGGCCTATCGCCATTGGAGGTCGCTTCTATGAGGGCTATCGTCTCATTGCTGCAGCACTGGCGAGCGTTGTGCTTGTGGGGCTATGGGGGATATGGCGCGGCACCCGCTGGGGCTGCTCCCTGCGCGCCGTGCGGGATAATCGTGAGCTCGCTCGCGTAGTGGGGATCCCGGTCTCGCGGCTGCAGGCGAGCGTCTTCGGCTTAGGAGGGGCTCTCGCAGCGCTTGCGGGGGCGCTGGTGGCGCCGATCACGCGAGAAATCTCTCCCACTATGGGCGTCGAAGTCTTGCTGGTCAGTGTGCTCATTGCCGTTGCGGGTGGGCTGGGAAGCCTGGGCGGGGCGTGCGCCGTCGCGTTTCTCTATAGCGTTGCCGAGAATATCTTGACGGCTCTGACCGATCCCATGCTCGCCCGTGCCGGAGCGTTGATGCTCATTGGGCTGATTGTGCTCGTTCGTCCTCAGGGGGTGGGAGGGGCTCCATGAAGCGTTTGATGGTGCTCCTAGTCTGCGTGGGGCTAGTGCCGTGGGTATGGGGCAGCGCGACTATATGGATGATCAATCTCTTCCTCTGGGGGCTGATGGCGCTCTCGCTCAATCTGCTCTACGGCTACACGGGGCTGCTCAGCTTGGGCCAGGGGGTCTACTTCGCCCTGGGGGCCTACGGGACAGCGTGGGCTGTCATCTTTATGAAGGCGACCTTGTGGGAGGCGCTGGGCGCAGGGTTGCTCTGCGCCCTGGTGGGGGCGCTGATAGTCGGCTGGGGGAGCGTGCGGGCTTCAGGGTTTGGGTTTGTCGTCATCACGCTCGTGACGGCACTGATCTGTTATCTTATCGCGTTAAGCGCAGATACCATCACCGGCGGGGAGGATGGCATGTCCTTCCGCGCCCCAGCGGTGACGTTGCCTGGGATTACCCTCTCTATCCAAGATCTTCCAGTGCGGTACTATCTTGCGCTGGGGGCATTGTTGGTGGGGCTAGGGATTGTGTACGGAGTGAGCACGAGTCTTGTGGGCTTGGCGTTGCGTGCAGTTCGAGACGACGAGATCGCTGCGGCCTCGCTGGGCTATGATGTGATAAGAGTCAAGCTCTTCTCGTTTGTGCTGGCAGGGGTGGTAGCGGGGTTGGCGGGGGCTGTCTGGGCTGTCTCGAAAGAGTTCGTTCGTGCGGGGCTCTTTCAGCCCTTTGGAGCGTTTGTCTCTGCGCAGCCTGATCCTGATCCCCTGATCGCAGTACTCTTAGGGAGAGCTGGGACGCTCTGGGGGCCATTAGTAGGCATGGGGATACTGTTGGGGCTGCGAGAGCTTTTTATAACTCTATGGCCCCAGGGGTATGCGCTCGCGATGGGGATTATAATCTTTGTAATAGCGCGAAGGGCTAGGCACCCTTGAGGAGGCGGCGCAGCTCTCGCTCGGACTCTCTCTTTCTAATCTTCTCGCGCTTGTCGTACTTAGCCAAGCCCTTGGCTAGCGCGAGCTCGACCTTGGCAAAGCCGTTCTTAAAGTAGACCCTGAGGGGGATGAGCGTGTAGCCCTTCTCCTTCACTTTGGACTGCAGACGATAGATCTCTTGTTTTTTCAGCAAGAGTTTGCGCTTGCGCAGCGGGTCGGGATTGTAGCGATTGCCCTCTTGATACGGGGCGATATAGACGTTCATCAAGAAGACTTCGCCATTGCGAATGAGTGCAAAGCCATCCTGCAAGCTGATGCTGCCACGACGGATAGATTTGACCTCGGTGCCCTTCAGTTCGATCCCGGCCTCGATGGTCTCTTCGATGTGGTACTCATGTCGGGCTTTGCGGTTAGTGGCAGCGACTTTCTCGCTCATAACCAGACTTCGTCTGGACTGTTCACCGTGCCGCCTGCGGCGGCACGACATACGGTCCAGGCGAAGCCTGGTGGCGGGGGAGGGATTCGAACCCTCTACCTGCCGCTTATGAGACGGCCGCTCTAACCAAATGAGCTACCCCGCCGCCCTTGGTAGTCTAGCACGTCTTGGCTTGCTTGGCAACCCCGCCCCTAAGCCCAGAAAAAAGAAGGAGGGCGCCTGGCGCCCTCGGAAATTTGGTTGCGGGGGCTGGATTCGAACCAGCAACCTCCGGGTTATGAGCCCGACGAGCTTCCTGTTGCTCCACCCCGCACGTCCGAGCATATTATAACACCCTGGGGGGACAAATGCAAGGGCGATTTGCTCCCCAGGGGCCCCCCACGCTACACTACAGCTATGCTCAAGGTGAGATACCTCAGCACAATTGCTTCTCTGATTTGTCTTGCTGTAGTGCTCAGTTCTGAAGCTGCTCAACCCATCTGTACGCTCACGGTGCAGCCGTGGCAGCCTCTACAAAGCGTCATAGAGAGCGCTCCACCAGGGGCAGTCATCTGTCTGACCGCTGGGATGTGGACCCAAGGCATCTCTGTCAAAGATAAGATCCTCACGTTGTGGGGGGCTGGACGGGATCAGACAGTGCTGATGGGGGCTGCAGGGGCTCTTGCCGATGGGATCTCGGTTTTGGGGCATAGCGTCGTCACGATTCGCGGGCTGGGGATCTATAACTTTCGCGATGGGGTCGTCATCAGAGACTACAGCCGTGTCACGATCTACGACGTGCAAGTCTCGGGAAATATCTCGTATGGGCTGCGCGTTTTGGGGATGGGCGAGATGGTGCTCGAAAACTCTTGGATCTCATACAATCGTGGAGGGATCGTCGCGGAAGACGCGGCTCACGTCAGTGTGCAGTATTCGCAAGTGCTCAACAATCGAGAAGACGGGATCTGGCTCGATTTTGCCAGCTGGGCTTGGCTGGCCAACAACACCATTCAATACAACGGGCGTTACGGAATCCGGGCTTACTCGCCGGAGTGTCTTTTTGTCTGCTGGCGCAATGTTGTCACAAACAATAAAGCAGGGGATTTCTACCCCGAGACACTCGCTCAAAAATGCCGGTAGTGCTGAGAGCGAGCTACAGTGCCGAGGGCGGGACTCGAACCCGCACGGAGGGGGCACCTCCAACGGATTTTAAGTCCGTAGCGTCTGCCAATTCCGCCACCTCGGCCCAGGCTTCGCCTGGACCGTATGTCGTGCCGCCTGTGGCGGCACGGTGAACAGTCCAGACGGAGTCTGGAGCGGGCGACGGGACTTGAACCCGCGACCTTCTGCATGGCAAGCAGACGCTCTACCGCTGAGCTACGCCCGCATTACTCATGCTATTGTAGCACACCCAAGAATATCCCGCAAGGCCGGCTCAAGCGCAGCAAAGCGAAAGCTATAGCCTGCTTGCTGCAGGCGCTGAGGCAGGACGCGCTTGCTGGAGAGCAGCTCCCTAGAGAATTCTCCCAAGGCGATCTTGAGAGCAAACGCCGGTGCCGGCAGGAACGCCGGGCGTCTCAAGAGGCGCCCCAGAGTCTGAGAGAACTCTTTCTGGCGCACCGGCTGCGGCGCAGTCACGTTCAGCGGCCCGCGCAGATCCTCTCTCTCGAGCGCATAGAGAAGAGCACCGACCACGTCGTCGCGATGGACCCAGGACCACCACTGCTGCCCAGAGCCTAAAGGGCCCCCAAGGCCAAGCCGAAAGATGGGTAACATCGCTCGCAGCGCCCCACCATCTGGCCCAAGCACCAATCCGATCCGCAGGCACACCACACGAACCCCCAAGGCCTCAGCTTTGGCAGCTTCGCTTTCCCATTCTTGACAGACCTGAGCGAGAAAGTCCGAGCCTGGCGTTGAGTCCTCCGTCAGGGTCTCGTCCCCGCGATCCCCGTAGTACCCAATAGCGCTCGCGGAGATGAGCACCTTAGGGCGTGAGCTGATCTGGCTGAGAGCGCTCACCAAGTTTCTTGTCCCCTCGATACGGCTCTCGCGGATCGAGCGTTTTTTCGCATCGGTCCAGCGGCCAGCGACGCTCTCCCCAGCTAAGTTAATGACGGCCTCACACCCCTGGAGGGCTTCCGAAAGCGAATCCCAGCTGAAGGCTTTTGTGAGATGGGGAACGCGTTGCTGCGCCCCTTTCGGATCGCGCGAGAGGGCAACTAGTGTATGTCCCGCTTGGCTGGCGATCTCGCAGAGGCGACGACCGAGAAAACCCGTCGCTCCGGTGATGAGTAGTGTGCCTAACTCACTCACCTCCCCTACGGTTAGCATAGCACACTGACCCCAGTGCAGGCAAGTCTGAGCACTCCCGAGCCGTATCTCTTAAGGTATGTTTGTAAGGGGAGTCTTCGGGCGATAGTCACGCCGATCTAGACAAGCCTCGTAGGTGGCTCGGTCAATCTGAATCCAGTCTGTCTTATTAATACCTCGTTAATACCTCGGCGGTTGCGACTCGTAGGGCTGACAGGGAAGGCACAGGCTACTTTGATCCAACGGTTTTGCTCTTTGGCGATCACTCGGACTTCTGCTGCTACTTCTGAGAGGTCTTGGTCCTGGCTGAAGATCAAAGCGACATCATACTCGTTGCGGTTCCTTACCCATAAAAGATAACTCCGCCAGAGGCCGTCAAGCGGCAGTCCAGCGGAGAGCAACTTCTAAGCATATTAAAGCACATCGAAGAGATTTTGTCAAGGTTCTAAAGCCTAATAAATGTCAGCAGGTAGATGGAATACTGGGTGGTAGGCCGTGCAGGGATCGAACCTGCGACCCCCTGCTTAAAAGGCAGGTGCTCTACCACTGAGCTAACGGCCCAACAGAATTTTACCCGTCTGCGCTGGCCCTGTCAACTGAAAATTTGTCCCTCCCCCACCGAAATGATAGAATACCCCCGAAGGAGGCCACTATGAAACGCTTCGCAGTGCTTGCTCTCTTGCTCGTCACACTCGTCGCTTGGTCACTCCCTAGCTCTCTTGCTCAGCCCAACGTGCTCGAATTCACTCTTGAGAACGGCTTGAAAGTCTTGCTCGTCCCTAAACCCGGCACGGGCATCACCGCTGTTGACATCTGGGTCAACGTGGGCAGCCTCAACGAGACCAGAGAGATCTCAGGCATCTCGCACTTCTTCGAACACATGCTCTTCAAGGGCACCCAAAAGCGCCCCAGCGGCATCGATAGGGAGATCGAAGCCCTCGGCGGCCGCACCAACGCTGCCACCTCCTATGACTTCACCCATTACTATATTATTCTGCCCAGCGAGCACACCGAGCTCGCCCTCGATATCATCGCCGACATCACGCAAAACTCGAGCTTCCCCGAAGAAGAGATCGCTCGCGAGAAAGAAGTCGTCCTGCGCGAGCAGCAGCAGCGCTCCGATGACCCCGGATCGTTCGCGTTCTTCACCCTGCGCCAGGAGTTTTACACCGTCCATCCCTATAAGCTGCCCATCATCGGGTTTGCCGATAGCTTAGAAAGACTCACCCGCGAGGACTTTCTCACTTGGATGAAGACCTATTACGTCCCCAATAACATGACGCTCGTCGTCGTTGGAGACATAGAACCCGAGAAGACACTCCAGATCGTGAAAGAGAAATTCGGCGCGATGGAGCGTAAAGAGATCCCCGCTCAGACGTACCCCAAGGAGCCAGCGCGCACTCAAAAGATTATTACAGAGATCCGACGCGACGTCAGCCAGGGGTATCTCATCTACGCCTGGCCTGGCCCATCGGTGAAAGAAGCCCAGGACGTCTATGCCATGGACGTTCTTATAACGCTCCTCTCCGATGGGCGCAGCTCGCGCTTCTATAAGAAGCTGCGCAAGGAGCTGAACTTGGTGACGACGATAGACGCGGGGTACTTCACTCAGAAAGAGCCTGGGATTTTTCATATCTACGCTGAATTCCCCTATGAGAACCGCGCAGCTGTCGAGCGGGCGATTCTATCCGAGCTCAAAGATATCCTCGACGGCAACGTGAGCACCGACGAGGTCGAGCGCGCCAAAACCGTGCTGCTCGCCAACGAAGCCTTTCAGGCCGAGACCAGCGCCGGGCTTGCCGGAACGCTCGGGTTCTACTCTGTCGTCGCGGGAGATTATAAGTTCGCTCTGACATATCCAGAGAAGATCCGCCAGGTCACGGTGCAAGACATTATCACTGTCGCGCGCAAGTATATCAATCTCGATATATATTACGAGCTGGTGCTCGTCCCTGAAAGCGCACAAGCGCAGCTGACAACCGATGAGCTCATCACCCTGCCTAACGGGCTGAAGCTCATCCTGCGCGAAGATCACTCTTCCGAGACGGTCGCATTGCAAGCCTTCGTCGGCACAGGGGCCCGCGCTGAGCCGGCAGAGCTTGCAGGGATTGCTGAACTGACGTCCAGATTGCTCTTGCGCGGCACGACCACGCGCTCCGAAGAAGAGATCTTCACCGAGATCGAAAATCTCGGAGCCCGGCTCAGCCAAGATCTCTTGGCCGATATGGCATACGTGACGTTAGTCGCCCCGCGCACGACCCTCGAGCGCGCCTTGCCCATATATCTTGACGTCTTGCTCAACCCCGCCTTCGCCCCTGATGAGGTCGAGCGCACGAAGACCGAATTTATCAGAGAGATCCGAGCCCAAGCCGATGAGAACTTCTCGGTCATCTACAATAACTTCCAGAGCGCTCTCTACGGCGCCCATCCCTATGGACGCATCCCAACTCCAGAGAGCGTCTCGCGCATCACACGGGAAGATATCGTGCAGTTTTATAAGAGATACTACGTGCCCAACAATATGACCATCGTAGCTGTCGGGGCGTTCGACCGGACGTTGGTTGAAGCGCTGCTGCGGGCCAAGCTCCAAGAGCTGCCCAAGGGCGAGCTGCCCCTCCAGCCGCAGCCGATCTCACTGGCGCTCACAGAGAACAAGCGCGTCGAGGCGACCAAGCGCTCCAATCTCACCTGGCTGATCTTGGGCTATCCCGCCCCGCCGGTAGCGAGCCCCGATTATCCAGCAATGAAGCTGCTCAACGCGATCTTGGGCGGCGGCATGAGCTCCCGACTGTTCAGCGAGCTGCGCGACAAGCGCGGCTTAGCTTATTCGACAGGCTCGTTCTACCCCTCACGAACTGAAGAGAGCCATCTCGTGACCTACATCATCGCGCTTCCCCATAATGCCGAGACGGCGCGCCAAGGGATCGAAGCTATTATCAGAGATATTCAAGAGAACGGGGTTCCCCACGATGAGCTTGAGCGTGCCAAAAGCTACGTCATAGGGAACTACCGAATCGACCATGAGACGACGGAGCGTCGTGCGTGGTACTTGGGCTGGTACGAGATGCTTGGTGTGGGCTACCAGATGGACGCGCGGTACCCACAGCTCATCCAGGCCGTGACGTCCGACGACATCAAGCGCGTCGCCGCGAAATACTTGCAGTACTCTGTGCTCTCGGTATTGGGCCCGGAGTTTTAAATTCTGTACCGGATGCTGAAGCATCCGGCTCAGCAAATGAAAGCCCACTGAAGGGGGCTTGGCAGCGTGCTTCAGCACGCTTCCATCTTGCTAAGCCGGTGAATTCATTCACCGGCCATGCTATCGGGGCTGGCGCATTCTAAGGAGCAGTCTCCACAGGCACGATGACAGCAGTGGGCTTGCCACGCAGTGTCACGGTGATGTGTTGGCCAGCGCTCACGTGCTTGAAGATGCGCCCCATCTTATGGCGTAGCTGACTTGCTGTAACCGTCATGGCCATAGCTCTTGCCAGTATACATATAACCTAGAAGAGAGATCGTCAATCAGGGACTTGGTGGTGTGAGAGCCGGCTCCAGCCAGCCGATCTTCTGAAGCTCTACGGTGATCTGGAGCACCCGGTCGCGATGCATTAAGATGCGCTGGAGAATCCCCACAAGCAGGGAATGGACCTCTTGGGGGGCGTTGCGCTGGAGCAGTGCTAACGCTTGCATAGCTTTGGTCTTGATGCCGCGCACTTCTTTAAAAAGAGCGTCAAGCTGAGCACAGAGTCTCTGGTGATCAGCAGCATCGTGAGCGCTGGGCTTGAGGCGCTGGCAGATGCGCCCGTAATAGTCCCCTAAAAGATTCTCGTACTGCTCGGTGATCTCGTAGACATATGAAAAGTTCTCCCCACGGGTGCAGAGCTCCTCATCACGGCAGTCCAAGTCTACCCGTAGTCCTCGGAGCATAAACGCCAAACCCGGATCGAGCCCCCCACGCCCTCTCAAGACTTCGAGAACGCTGGCTCGGTACGCTTCAGAGGAAGGCGCGCTGGCCTGCCACACCCACCAGACGATCACGCCCCCAGCGACCAATAGCCCCATGATCAGCAACCATACCCGCTTTTGCATACCGTAGTAGTGTGCACAAAATTCATCGCCACGTCAAGGTGATAGAACCGTGTCGCAGCGTCTATCTGAGGCGGAACATCTACCTTCCCTTGCGCAGGCTGCGCCGAGACCATATAATACAGCCCAACGCGTATGCGCGCATTCTTCTTGATGCTGGTGATAGGCTGTGTGCTCGGAGCTCTGATCTCTTTTGCAAACGCGCAACCCACCCCGCGCGACAAGGGCTCTTCATACAATAGTCAGCGTAAGATCGTGCGGGACTCTGCAGGACGAATCTACGTCGCTTACACCAAGCCTGTCAACAATTTCTCCCAAGTCTTTGTCCAAACCTCAGAAGACCAAGGGAAGACCTGGCGCGACCTGGCGCACGTGAGCCCCCCAACCGGGGATGCCACTACCCCCATGCTTGCCATAGACTCTCAGCAAAATTTGCACGTCTTCTGGACCCAATATGTGCAGGGCGTGCGTCAGATCTTCTATGCCCCCATCGTGAAGGGCAAGGCGCTCCCCGCCCAAGCCTTGACCTTCGGGCCGGCATATAACGGCTTCCCCTCAGCGGCGTTCGACTCCCAAGACCGACTGCATCTTGTCTGGTACGGCTTGGACGAAGGCGTCTATCAGATTTGGTACAGGCGCAAAGATCAAGACGGCTGGTCAGCACCACTTAAACTTTCTATGAGCTTTCCTGATTCGGTCAACCCCACCATAGCGACAGACGCTCACGATAACGTGCACGTTGCGTGGTATCAGTTTTCCGGGCGCGGCGTCTACCAAATCTATTACCGTCTTTGGAATGCCAAGACTCAAGAGTGGGAGGCTCAGCGACAGCTGGGACAGCCCGATACCAATGCGCTCAGCCCGTCTCTTGCCGTAGATAGAACCGGACGGGCTCATCTGGTCTGGGAACAGCAAGACGATGCCCAGCGCTTTCAGATCGCTTATGGGTTTATCTTAGGAGGCCAAACTTCTCCCGCGTTGCTGCTGACTTCAGGCCAACGCCATGCTTTAGACCCCTCCATCGCGCTCGACCTTCAAGATCGCCTCTACGTCTTCTATGCCAAGGACGATGGGCAGATCTATCTGCGTCGTCATGATGGGTCGGCTTGGAAACCCGAAGAGCGGCTGACCAGTCAAGGGCACAATGAGTACCCCAGCGCCCGCTGGAGTTTTTTCAATAATCCCTTAACGGGCATCAACGCTAAGATAGACTACATCTGGACTGAGGAGACGACCGACGGGAAGAGTCAAACCCGCTACGGCGCGATTGCGATCCCCTAGGACTTGACAATCCCCTCCCCTCAAGTGTAACATATGTTACACCTGAAAAGTCAGCGTTTGGGGCAGCTCAGTCGCCTGAGCTCCTAAGGAGGTGGTCGCCGAGCTTGATCATCACAGCGCTTCTACCCACAGCATCCCAAAACTCTCTTTAAAGGAGGAGGTAATACCATGAAATCTGTTTGGCGATGGGGAACATTGGCAGTCGTCTTACTGCTGGTTCTCGGTGTGACAAGTGGGTTGGCGCAACAGCAGATCCCTAACCCAGACACGTATATTGAGGCCACCATCGGCGACCTCGAGACCCTCGACCCGGCCTGGCACTATGACACGGCTTCTGCTACCGCAATCTTCAATATCTACGAGACCCTGATCTTCTACGACGGCGAGGCGATCGACAAGTTCGTCCCAGTATTGGCAGAAAGCTTGCCGACGATCTCATCAGATGGCACGACCTACACCTTCAAGATCCGCAAGGGCGTCAAGTTCCACGAGGGCGGCGATCTCACGGCAGATGATGTGGCCTACAGCTTCCAGCGGGCGCTGCTGCAGGACCGCTCCGGTGGCCCCATCCACCTGATCATCGAGCCCATCTTAGACGTCGCCTCGATTGACGAGTTGGCCAAGAAGGTCGGCGACCTGAAGGCCTGCCAGATGGTCCTCGATGCCATCAAGGTCACCGCTCCAGACACGGTGACGATCAAGCTGGCCTTCCCCTTCGGGCCCTTCTTGCAGATCCTGGCCGGCAGCTGGATGTCGGTTATAGACAAAGAATGGGCCATCGCTCGTGGGGACTGGGACGGCAAGTGCGACAACTGGCGCAAGTGGTGGGACCCCAAGGCCGAGGACTCCAAGCTCTTCGACGTGGCCAACGGCACCGGCCCATATAAGCTGGAGCGCTGGGACAAGGGCAAGGAGATTAGCCTCGTCCGCAACGACAATTACTGGCGAGCCCCAGCCAAACTCGCTCGATATGTGCGCAAGGTCGTGCCGGAGTGGGGCACTCGATTGGCGATGTTCGAGGCTGGCGATGCCGACTCCATTGATGTGCCTCGAGCCTTCGTCGCAGCTATGGATCCATTGGTGAGAGCTGGCAGGGCCCGCATGTATGGACCGCTGCCCAGCCCTATTGCTCAGAGCGGGTTCATCAACTTCAAGGTCAAAGAGGGCAGCCCCTACATGCCCAGGCTTGCAGGCGCGGACAAGCCCGACCTCCTCAGCGACATCCACCTCAGAAGGGCCCTCAACTACTGCTTCGATACAGCGACTTATATCAAGGAGTCCTGGCTGGGTGAGGCAGCGTCCATGAACGGCGGGGTGATCATCGACGGCCGGCTCGGCTTTAACCCCGACCAGAAGCCCTATGAGTTCAGCCTCGCCAAGTGCGAAGAGGAGCTGAAGGCGGCCTGGGGCGGCAAGGTTTGGTCCGACGGGATGCGCTTGGTGTTGACCTTTAACCAGGGGAACGTCGCCCGCCGCTTCGCCGCCGAGATGCTGGAGCGCAATCTGGAAGATATGAACAAGAAGCGCGCTGGCAGGCCGATCTTCGCCGTAGATGTGCTGGACCTGCCCTGGCCGAGCTACCTGAAGGCTATGGATGCTGATGAGCTGGCGGTCTTCTGGGTCGGCTGGCTGGAGGACTATGCCCACCCGCACAACTGGGTCCACCCCTACATGTTTCGGACGGGAGCTTTTGCCAGCGCTCAGAACTTCGACACCATCAAGGACGTGGACTTCAAGCCCGTCTATGCCACCTTCTTGCCAGCCAAGAAGTATGATACACTCCAAGATCTCTTCGATGATCTTGTAGTGCTGGCGAAGAAGGAGCCGGATCAAAAGAAGGGCGGCAAAGCCGAGAAGATCTACTTCGAGCTGAACAACCTGGCCAAGGAGTGGGCAATCAACATCCAGAACATCCAGCTCCAAGTGCGCCGCTACGAGCAAGTCTGGGTCAAAGGATGGTTCTACAACCCGGCGTATCCTGGCACGTACGTATACTGGCTCTCCAAAGGGTAAGTGAGCGTAATGGTAAGAGGGCCGGTTCTAGCCGGCCCTCTTTGGTATTAAGGGCCGGAGGTTGGTGCCTCCGGCCCTTGTCGTTTTTCTGCCGGATGCTTAAGCATCCGGCTCAGCAGCTGAAAGCCCGATGAATCGGGCTCCTTAGCGTGCTGCAGCACACTGCCAGCTCCTGAGACGGCGAATTCATTCGCCGGTCCTAGGAGCACATGAGGCCTGACAGATTACGGATGCGCACGCTGGTATCGCGCAACACGACAAACTTGCCCCACAGAGGCTTCTGATACTCTGCTAGAAACTGGTCCACTCGCTTGGCCTTCCATTCCGCATCTTCGCGGCGGAATCGCAGAAGGAATATCCCCGTATGCAACCGCTTCTGATGAAAGGCCAATTCGCCGAAGTCTTTATCATTGGTGATGAGGATGCGCTGTTCTTGATGAGCCAATGCTAAGAGATCGTCGTCATCCACCGAACGGATCTCTTCAGCAATGAAGCGTACATCAAATCCCCGCTGTCGCAAGAGGTCTACTATGGTTTTCTCCACGTTCTCATCCGCCAGAAATCTCATGCTAACGGCAAGATTTCTTCTTCGCTGAGCACCTCGGCGGCATAGAGGAGGGCAGCTTGAATGTCTTCTTCAGAGAGCCTGGGGTAGTCACGCAGGATCGTGCTGATCGGGATTTTCTGGGCGAGCTTGCGCAAGATCAGCTCCACAGGGATGCGTGTGCCCCTGATAACAGGCTTGCCCAGCATAATGCGCGGATTAATCTCGATACGCTGCTTCCAGGTTGCTTCCGGCATCGTCGACTCTCCTCCACGCATTATAGGCGGTTGCAAGGAAGTTTGCAAGATTCTTCAGATGCTCAAGCATCCGACTCAGTGGCTCAAAGCCAAATCGGGCTCCCTAGCGTGCTGCAGCACGCTGCCAGCTCTTGACTTGCATTTCTTGCCCAAGTGTGCTATCTTGGTCCATAAGCCGACAGAAGGTTAGACTATGCTCGCTTATATCATCCGACGGCTCTTGGTGCTGCCCATCCTGCTCCTTGGGGTGACGATCTTCATCTTCGCCATCTTTCAGCTCCTCCCGCCGTCTATGCGAGCCAGCCTCTACCTCAAGGACGTCCCCAAGACCTCTGACGCCATGGACCGGATCATCGCCAAATATGGCTTAGACCAGCCCATCCACATCCAGTACTGGCAATGGCTCAACCAAGTCATCCGAGGCGATCTGGGCTGGTCCCAGACGGCCCAACGGCCCGTCACCGAAGCCCTGCTCTATTATCTTCCGGCTACCCTCGAACTCTCTCTCTGGGCGATGCTGCCCGTCATCTTGGTCGGCATCTGGCTAGGAATTCTCTCTGCAGTCCATCAAGACAGATTGATTGACCAGACCCTGCGCGTCTTTGCGCTTGTCGGCTGGTCCTTCCCGACGTTTGTCTTTGGGCTCTTGCTCTTGATGTATCTCTACGCCAAGCTCCAGTGGTTCCCCCCAGGGCAAGTCTCCGATTGGGTCACTCGTGAGGTTATCAACGGGACCTTTGTGCAGTATACCCGAATGTACACCATAGACGCATTACTCCAAGGGCGCTTGGACGTCTTCTTAGACTCCCTGCGCCACCTCTTCCTGCCGGTGATCACCCTCTCCTATGTGCAGTGGGCGCTGCTCTTGCGCGTGACCCGAAGCTCCATGCTCGAGACGCTGCGCCAAGACTACATCATGACTGCCCGGGCCAAGGGGCTCAAAGAGAGCGTAGTTATCAATAAGCACGCTGCCCGCAACGCCATGATCCCCGTCGCCACGATAGGCGGCCTGCTGCTTATTAACCTGCTCAACGGCGTGGTGATCACCGAGACGATCTTCAATTATCCGGGGATCGGGCGCTGGGCCGCCAACGCCGCGGTCACCCTCGATATCTTAGGGGTGCTGGGCTTCACCCTCTTCAACAGCGTCTTGCTGGTGGTGGGGAACTTAATCGTAGATGTGCTCTATGCCTTCATTGACCCGCGGGTGAGACTTGAGTGACCATACTGAAACGCTTACTGAAAAATCCGCTCTCCGTGACTGGTTCTCTCTTGGTGTTGATCTTCGCCATCATTGCTATAGCTGCCCCCTGGCTGGCCCCGCCGGATAACCCCAATGAGCCCTATCGCATCCCGCGCTGCGGCTACGTCCCTATGCCCCAGCCCCCTAATTCAGGGAATCCCCTGGAAGGGATCTGGAAGGTCATCACGCGGCAAGCCACCATCTGCGAAGCTCGCCCCTTCGGGCTGATCCAAAGCTATGATATCTATTATGGAATTATTTGGGGGACGCGCACGGCTTTCAAAGTCGGCTTGACGATCACCGCCGCGACAGTCTTGATCGGCTTGATTATCGGATCGATCGCCGCCTACTTTGGCAGCTGGATCGACGAGCTCCTGATGCGCATTACTGATGTATTCTTAGCTTTCCCCTTCTTAGTGGCAGCCATTACCCTTGCTGCCATCCTACAGCCGACCCTAGGCCGCGGATTGTTTACCGCGATGATCGCCCTGATCGTCTTCGGGTGGATGGGATATGCCCGACTCATTCGTGGGGATATTCTAGCGATCAAAGAGCGCGATTACGTCTCTGCTGCTCGCGCTGTGGGCGTGCCACACTATCGCATCCTGCTTCGGCATATCATCCCCAATGCGATCTACCCCACGCTCGTGGTGGGGTCTATGGACATTGGCTCCTATGTGCTCTCTTTTGCCGCGCTTAGCTTCTTAGGGCTGGGGGCCGATATTGGCTATGCCGACTGGGGGCAGATGATCTCCTTTGCGCGCGATTGGATCCCCCGGCTCAGCACTTATTGGTATATCGTGGTCTACCCGGGCTTAGCTATCCTGCTCTTTGTCTTAGGCTGGAATCTCATCGGGGATGCTTTCAGAGATATCCTAGACCCACGCCTGCGCGGCTCACGATAACTCTCACTAAGTAAGCCGTTCGACGCGCTCTAAGAGAACCCCGCCCTCAAAGCCCCCGCGCTCGTGACGTCTCCTCATCAAGCGCTCGTGAGCTTCCTGAGCCGAGATGCCTTCAAGCTGCAACCGAAAGTAAATCGCTTCTAAGAGATCGAGAAGCTCCTCCAGCTCGCCCGACTTTGAAAACTCTTTGGCCTCTTCGAGGATCTTCGCGTCGGCGTATCTTTTGAGTTCTGCCCCCTGCACACGGCGGAAGACCGGCCTTCTCCCAGAGCGCATAATGAGCTCGGGAATCTTGTCGCGCACCAGCTTGGGGTAAACCTGAGAAGGGGCCATAAATCATCGCCCGACAGGAGAGGCAAGTTCACTCGCTGAGCTAGCCCTTCTTCTCTTCCTCCTTCAGGGCAATGATCTCCATGCCGTTGTAGTAGCCACAATTGAGACAGACGCGATGGGGCAGCTTCGGCTCATGACAGCGCGGACACTCGTTGATAGTCACCGGCGTAAACTTATAGCTCGCCTCGCGGTGCATCCGCTTCTGCGAGTGCGATCTCCGGTATTTGGGTTGTCCCTGACCCATATAAACAACTCCTTAGAATTTAGAATCACGGAAAGCACGGAGGAGAACTGAAAGCACGGAAAATAACTTCCTCCTGTGTTCTCCGTGGGAATTTCTGTGCCTTCCGTGATTCACATCTTAGCAGATAGAGCGCTGGTGTGCAACCGGCTCGCTCTCCAGAATGAACGTCACCGGGCCGTCGTTCACTAGAGAGACTTTCATGCGCGCGCCGAAGATCCCCGATTCGACCTTGAGCCCGCTGCGACGCAGCTCTTGCAAGAAGAGCTCATAGAGCACGCGGGCGTGATCGGGAGGCGCCGCCGCGTCGAAGCTGGGCCGCCGCCCCTTGAGCGTGCTGCCGTAGAGCGTAAACTGTGAAATCACTAAGATCTCACCCTGCACGTCCTTGACCGAGAGATTCATCTTGCCCGCAGCGTCTTCAAAGATCCGCAGCCCCACAACTCGATCGGCCAAGAAGACGGCTTCGCGCTCGGAATCGCCCTTGCCCACCCCTAAAAAGACCAATAAGCCGTGCTTGATCTGTGCTATGATCTGGCTGTCAACTTCAACGGATGCCTCTTTCACCCGCTGGAGCACAAGACGCATAGTAGGCTGATTGTAATCGTTCCCATATCTTTTGGCAAGCTTGCGCAGGTGCGCTCAGAGATTCTATAATAAGCTATGCCCAAGCGCCCATATGTGCTCGTCGTCTTAGACGGCTGGGGGATGAGAGAAGAGCAAGATGGGAACGCCATCGCGCTCGCGAAGACCCCTAATTTCGATGGCTACTGGGAGAGCTGCCCCCATACGCTGGTGCGCACCGACGGGCGGTTTGTGGGCCTGCCTGAGGGGCAATTTGGCAACTCCGAGGTGGGCCATCAGAATCTCGGGGCTGGGCGCGTCGTCGTCCAGACTTCAACACGCATCTCCGACGCGATCCGCGACGGGAGCTTCTTCACCAACAGAGCCCTCCTGCGCGCCCTCACGCAGGCGCACCATAGCCGGCTCCATCTGATGGGGCTGGTCAGCGACGGCGGTGTGCACAGTTCGCTAGAGCATCTCTGGGCGCTTATAGAACTCGCTCAGCGGGAACACGTTTATAATCTCTATATTCACGCGTTCTTAGACGGGCGCGACACCCCGCCGACGTCAGGGGCTGGTTATGTCAAACTTGTGCGCGAGTTCTGTGATAGGCAGGGCTTCGGACAGATCGCTACTCTTATGGGGCGCTACTGGGCCATGGATCGCGATAACCGTTGGGAGCGCACTGAGAAAGCTTACCGGGCGTTGTGCTTCGCCGAAGGATTTCGGGATAGCAGCCCGCCCGAAGTTGCCGTGGAGCGCGCCTATGAGCGCGGCGAGACCGATGAGTTTATTAAACCCATCGTGCTCGACCCTGAGGGAGCTATTCGAGACGGCGACGCTGTGATCTTCTTCAACTTTCGCCCTGACCGCGCCCGCCAGCTCACCCGCGCTTTCAGCGAGAAAGACCTCACCCAGTTTCACCGCGGGCCATGCCCCCAGATCGAGCTCGTCACGCTCACGCAGTATGATCAGAGCTTCACCGTCCCGGCAGCCTTCCCCGGAGAAGAACCCCTCAAAAATATCTTTGGCGAGGTGCTGAGCGCTGCCGGGCTGACGCAGCTGCGCATCGCCGAAACCGAAAAATACGCGCACGTCACGTACTTTTTTAACAACGGGCGCGAGCACCCCTTCCCCAAAGAAGAGCGCAAACTCGTCCCATCCCCCAAAGTAGCTACGTACGATCTGAAGCCAGAGATGTCCGCCTATGAAGTCACCGACGAAGCCGTGCACCGAATCACGAGTCGCCGCTATGACTTCGTTCTGATAAACTACGCCAACCCTGATATGGTGGGCCACACCGGGGTCTTTGAAGCTGCCGTCAAAGCTGTTGAAGCTGTCGATGAATGCCTGGGGCGCATCGTTGAAGCGACGCGCTCTGTGGGCGGAGAGCTCTTGATTACCGCTGATCACGGCAATGCCGATATCATGAGAGACGCGCAGGGGCACCCCCATACGGCGCACACGCACAGCCCTGGCCCGTTGATCTATATCGGGCCGCGGAAGATCCAGCTCGCTGGGGGCGGGGCGCTCTGCGACATCGCGCCGACGTTGCTCCAATTAATGGGATTGGAGAAGCCAGAAGAGATGACAGGACGGAGTTTGATAGAATAAGAGTATGCCTGAACTCAAACGCATCAGCAGTGACTTAGGGGATATCTATATTTCCGAGCGAGCCATCGTCCAGCTGTGCGCCAAAGTCATTAGCGAGCAAGAAGGGCTTCGCACGCCGCGCCAGGCCCGCGAAGGCTCGGGATTCTTCAGCACGATCACCCAAGCCGTCAAGGGCGACGGCATCGAAGTCCTCAGAGAGAACGGGCGCCTGGTCATCAAGATGACGCTCTTTGCCGTCTACGGGACGCGCATCCACGAGGCCGCCCACAAAGCTATAAAAGCCGTGAAGGCCCGGGTGCAGGAGTTGGCCGGGCTCACCGTAGACGACGTCCTCATCGAGATCACCGGGATTGTCAAAGAGTGAGCGATGCGCCCTCACGAAGTCGCCCAGATGTTCTCCAAGATCGCGCGCCGCTATGATCTGGCCAATCACGTTTTGAGCCTCAATCGCGACCGAGCCTGGCGCAGAGCGTTAGTAGAGCAAGCCGCTCCCAAACCCGGAGAACGACTCCTCGATCTGTGCACCGGCACCGGTGACGTGGCTATCGAGTTCGCTCAGGCGTGCCCGGGCCTCCAGATCGTCGGGCTTGATCTCTCTGAAGAGATGCTGCGCGTCGCCCGTGAGAAGTGCGCACGGCTTGGCCTCGATGAGCGCGTCCAGCTTGTGCAGGGGGATGCGCTGAGACTGCCCTTCCCTGACGATTCTTTTGAGATCGTGACTATAGCGTTTGGTCTGCGCAACCTCCCAGATCGCACGGAGGGGCTGAGGGAGATCCATCGGGTGCTCTCTGGTGGTGGGCGCGTGCTCATCTTAGAGTTTTCTGTTCCCCAAAGTTTTCTTGCGCGCTCAGTTTATCTGCCGTATTTGCGATATATCGTGCCATGGGTTGGGGGACTGATCGCGGGGGCAGGTACGTCTTATAGATATCTGCGCGATTCGATTCTGAGCTTTCCCGATCGTGCCCAGATTCTCGAAGAGCTATACAAAACGGGCTTTCGCCCTGTAGGGTATCGCGACCTCACTTTTGGGATTGCCACGCTCTACTGGGGCGGGAAGGCCATCTGCTGAGCCAACGAGTGCAGCGCCCTCCGAATGAGCCAGACCATCACAACTACAGCGATCAGCAGCGCGATCACCAGCTCCCATAGCGAGAGCCCAGGCCGCGCGCTCAGGGCTTTTACATCCGATTCTATCCCCGAGAGCTGCGTCTTCACTACACTGATATCCGCCATAAGTTCGTCGATCTTTTGAGTGATCTTATTGCTGATCTCTAGGCTCTGCGTCTGCGCAGCATCCAACCGTGCAGAGAGAGCCGTCACAGCCTCCGAGAGCGCACCGATAGCATCGTCCAGCGCCGCCAGCCGGCGCTCTAATTGCTCAAGAGATTTCTCATAAGATCTGATCTCTTGGCTGAGCTGCGCTAGAGGGCCCTGCACTGCTAAGAGCGCGCTGAGATTGCGCTCCTCGGTGGTGGTCAAATCCCCCACCCAGATCTCTCCCCGGAGATCCTGGGGCTTGCTCAAGCGCAAGAACCCTATCTCGTCCTGAGAGAGCCAGAGCCCAAAACCCGAACGTCCATCATCGGTCAGCTTTCGCGCGGGTGCCGCTGACGTGAGATCGAGCAGATACAGATCAGCCTTCAAGGGCTCTTCGGGAGCGATGACCGTGAAGAGCAAGCGCTGCCCATCGGGGGAGGGCGCTGGGGCGACGACGATGCCCCCGTGATCATAGAGCGTCGTCTGCTCTCCGGTCTCGAGAGTGATTTCGTAGAGATTGACGCGCTCCCGAGGGTCAACTGAGAACGTCTGGTCGTAGCCGTTGACGTAAAGCTTCTGGCCGTCAGCAGAGGCAACCAAGAAGAGGGGCACGGGCAAGAGCGGGAAGAACCCCCGAAGAACGTGAGATTCACATCCACAACTAACGCTTATCATCACGAGGCGCCCTGCGAAGACCCGAACTGTCTCCGAGGTGATCTCGTGAGGGCTTGGCAGGGTTTCTTCGGGCAGTATCTGCTCGACGCGAAAGGCGAAGATGCTTTGGCCATCGGGAGTCCACAGCGGCCCTGGCCCGTAAGGGGCATAGAAAAGACTAGCGCCGTCTTGCATGAGTTTCACAAGCTGCTCTGTGTGGGCATCGCGATTGAAGACATAGAGTCCTAGATGGCTCTCGCCGTCTCCTCGATAGTAGGCGATCTTGCGCCCATCAGGGGAGAACGTCGGCGCCCAGATGAAGCCGCGATCCCCCGATAAGAGCTCAGTATGCGTATTGTCTCGACGGTCGAAGAGCATCAACCGCCAGGGATGCGAGATCTCACCAACTAAAATCTGGTGCGGATCGACGCTGGGGCCTTGGACATAGAGCAGTTCGTTGCCGTCAGGGGAGAACGTCGCCCAGGAGAGGTTTTCGCCCTCAGCGAGCACGGTGTGCACGCGCCCTGTCTGAGGATCGACAAGCCAGATCTGTCCTGCGCGGGGAAGGGGGTCGTAGAGGCCGTCGGTCTGACGGGGCATTGTCAGGGCGAGCAGCCCATCGGGACCAACGCTGATTCTGTTGGGCATGGGCCAGCAGCCCGTCACTATAATTAAGAGAGCTCCGCAAACGAAAAGGCCCACAAGCGCGCGCTTGGGCATAGCCAGTCCCCCTTTCCCACCCAAACTCCCCATGAGGGGAGGGCTGGATCACTTATCTTTTTGCGACTCTTCGTATAAACGGTTGACGAACTCCAGCACGCGTCTTTGGTCGAGCTCATCTAACAGCTCGACTTTTCTACGAATACGTTCAGGAAGCCCCGCTTCGGCCTCCTTGGCGACCTTCTCTAAGAGAGCTTTTTGCGCAAGCCGATGCGCCTTCCAGTTGGCATCGCGCTCCACGTAGTTCACCTGCCAGCTGGGCAGCTTCTCTAGCAATTGGTGGACCTGGCGGTTGAGCGGCTCCAGATGTGGCCGTCGAATGCGATAGAGCCCGTTGACTTGATTGGCCAGGAGCTGGCTATCGGTGAAGAAGATAACACGCCTGGGGTTGTAGAGCAAGACCGCTTTGATCGCTTCGATGAGGGCGCGGTATTCCGCGACGTTATTGGTTGTGCGGCCGATATACTCGGAGATCTCTTTGATGACTTGGCCTTGATCGTCAGCGATCACGATGCCGATGGCGGCCTCGCCAGGGTTGCCCTGGGCCGCGCCGTCTACGTTCACAAAAAGCTTCTCCATAAACTGAAAAACTGAGAACTGTTTAACTGTCTTCTGGGCCCGGCAGGATTCGAACCTGCGACCAACCGGTTATGAGCCGGCCGCTCTGACCCCTGAGCTACGGGCCCGTCTTGTTTACTATACCCCACAGGGGCTGAGCTCGTCAACTCAGAAGAGCCAAGCGGCCCCGGAGGCCCTCCGAGGCCGCTTTCTCAGCAACTGCAACGTTCACTCTACGGGCGACATGGACCGATGTAAAAGTAGATGTTCAGCTCTCCACGCACACCGATGTTTAAGATCCATAGGCCCATAGCGTCCCCTTTCGGGACGAGCTGCACCTGCGTAGGCACGATGGGATCGCCAGGAGTGGCAGCCTCAAGAGGTATCGTGAGGGACCACTTCAGGTCCTTGCTCAGCAGGGTAACGCTCGCGCCCCCGCGATCCACCCCGGTATTGGTCACCACGACCCAACACTTATTATCGGTAGTAATCCTGCGCGGGGCATCGCCTACTTCTACCTCAGCTACAGTCGTGAGTTGCGGGGCAAGCAGCAGTTGGCTCACGCTATCGCCGGTGCTGTTAACGACGTAAGCTGTGTCCCCTATCGTCGCTATGGCTCGCGGATGCGCTCCTGTATCTGTGCAAGCTCCCAGCGTGATCTGCGCTTGGCCCGTCCTCACCAGCTGCGTGGGGGCGTTGATGTTGTTGATCTCGCAAACCTTCCACGTGTCCGTGTTGACGACATAGGCCTTATCGCCCTTGAGTATGATGTCAGCTGGGCTCGGATATGTGGGGTTCTCTTCGTTGGGGTCGAGCCTGATCGTCGCGATCACTTCGCCTTTGTCCGGGGCATTGTCCTTGTACAGGATGTCTACAACGCTGACGGTGTGCTCCCGCTCGTTCACCGTGAAAGCACGGGTGCCCTCAGCATTGACGGCGACGGCTCGCGGGCCCGCACCCACAGCAACCTTCTTAGCTGCTTTGGCCTCTGTAGGCTTCCCGTCCTTAAAGACAACTTGTGAGATATAGAGCGTGTCGTCGTCATAGCCGGGTACAAAGAGCACCTTCTTGGCTTCGTTATACTCTAGATCTTGCGGATTGATATTCCCGCGGATTTGGACGAGACAGATCTCACCAGGGGTGGGGCAGCCGCGGACTCTCTTACCATAGAACTCCAGAGTAGTGGAGTTTGCTGCTGCGATGAAGACCGAGCTCTCCCTCCCCACACTCAGGGATGTAAAGACATACTGACCATCGCTCGTCGATACAAAGCCGTTAACCTTCGTGCCGCCAAGATTGAGGGTCTTTGAAGGCACAATACCACCGGGCCCTTGTGCCGTACTGCTAAGGAACATGATGCTGAGCATCACGAGGAGACAAGCTACTGCACTCAAGACTCTGTATTTTCGGAACATCGTCGCGCAACCTCCTTTTGGAAATCTATCTCTGCGAACGACACTATCGTCCCCCGTAACTATCGACCGCGTAGCGTTGACTTCTCTGCCGCCATCACCTCCTCACCGAGGGCTGAATAAGGGCTGCTTTTTAAAGATTAGCACGAAAGGGTAATAGTTGTCAAGCAGCAACCTTGAGGCTTAACCTCCCCTCCGCCCATTGCAATCTATACAGAGAAATGATACAATTTTTCCAATGGTGCGCAGACAGAGCCAAGCGCTGAAGTTCGCATTCTGTTGTGTTCTACTCCTGAGCGCCGTAGCTTGGGGCAACCCTACTGTGAAGTTCCAAGTAAGCCAACGTATACAGACCGGTTCCGGGACAACAGCTGTCGCCCTTGGCGATATCAATCACGACGGTCTCTTAGACATCGTCAGCTCTACTATCATAATCACCGACGAAGAGAAAAACATCAAGAGCCTAAACTTGGCCGCCGTTTTAGGAAGTCCTGGGGGGCAATTTCTCGCCCCCAAACTGATCGAGTTCAACTCCGTGAACCTGGACGACGCTGTCAAGATCCCGCGCGGCAAGGTGCTCGCGCTGGGTGATCTCAATGGTGATGGCCTCCTAGACGCCGTGCTCGCTTATCCTAGCGGGGGAAATTTCTGGGTTTTTTGGGGAGATAGAACCAATGCATTCCGACCCGCTCCAAACCGTGATCTCCCCCGCGACCTGCGCGACGTCAGCTCGGTCGCCCTGGCCGACTTCACCGGTGACGGCCAGCTCGACATCGTCTGCACGAATCTGCGGGGAAGCGTCTATGTTTTCGTCAATAATAAGACCGAACAGATCGACCGCTGGAGCATCAAGGAGACGTTTGTCGGCGGCAGCTTGCAGTCTCTTGCTGTGGGCGATCTCAACCGCGATGAGAAGCTCGATGTCATTGTGAGCAGCATCGGGCGGGCAGCCGTGCTCCTTGGAGACGGCACAGGAGGCTTCAGCATTACACAGCGCTTGGCAGCCGGGCTCTATTCGGGGGATTCACCGGCATGGATCGAGATCGCCGATATAAACAATGATACTCTGAGCGACTTGGTGACAGCAAACCCGGAGAGCGACCGTGTATTGGCCTTCTCCGGGGATGGACAAGGGGGATTTGACGAGCCGAGGGCCTGGCCCACTGGTGGCCTCGATCCGCGAGCCGTCATCATCACCGACTTCAACAGAGATGGATGGGCCGATCTGGCGGCCGTCAACTCCTCGAGCAATTCGGTCACCATACTCTTAAACGACAGCTTTGGCGGATTTAGCTCGATTGTTTTGATCGATCCCCCGCGGGGGAAACCTGTGCAGCCAAACAAGGCGATCACCGTTCCGGTGGGGTCGCTCCCCGTTTCACTGGCTTCTGGAGATCTCGATCTCGACGGCGATCCCGATCTTGTTGTAGCGAATCAGGGGGACGACTCCGTCTCCGTCTTGCAGAATGAAAGACGATGAGTTCGGAAGACGAGTCAAGGGCATAAAAAGCGCATATAATCGGGGTTTTCGCTCACGGCAGTGCTGAGTTTGTCAGGGATGCCAACGTTAGAGTATATTATATATGGAAGTTCGGATCGAGTTGGCGCGCTTAGCGTACGCTGAGAACATCTTACGGTGCACCAATGAACCTCCGGAGATGGTGGAAGACTTGCTCTCTCTCGATGGGGAACTGGAAAAGGCACGCCGGTGGTTTGTGTTTGCCGAGGCCAAGAAGCGCTTTGACCCCTACATTGTGCGAGGGCTGTTGGTCTATCTCTTCAGCCACTATGCGAGCTCAGAGTTCGATCCGCGCAAGCGTGAGGCGCTCGTGCGCGAGATCATGGAGGGGCGTGTGCGTATGCGCGAGCTCACTATAGAACGTCTGGCCGGGACTCGTCTCAGTTGGGAGCACATCTTTCGGTTAGTAGGTCGCCAGTTCAACCCCACTCGCGAGAAAGAGAAGATCAAAAAGCTCTACGCGCAGCTGTACGCCTCAGCTGCGGCCCCCACCACGGAGGTCTCCTATGAACACTGAGTATTCACAGAACGAGCTCAACCACGAGAACCTTGCAGAGTTTGCCGATCTTGTGAGGGGCCTAGAGCGCATGGAGTATCACGATCACCCTAGCGAGGAGATTCTGCGGGCTTATATAGCTCATAGGCTTCCCGAGGGCCCTGGAGCATTCCGAGATGAGCAAGCATTTCAGGGGTTTGCGCGGGGGCGCCTCTCGAGCTGGACGCGCTCTGACGTCTCGATGCATGTTTTGACGTGCGCAGTCTGTCAGCAGAGCGTCTTGCGTCTGCGGGCGGGCCGCTGGCGGCTTTTCAGTTCAGCCCGACAACACCCCAGAGAAGACCGGAGCTGGCGCCGACGCCTCGCGCTGGGAGCGTTGGCAAGCGCCGCTGCGGCTGCGGTGATATTCGCCCTGTGGTTAACGCCGACTTGCTGGATCGAAGAGCAGTGCTGGCAACAGGAGGTCATGAAGAGCTCCTCTAAAGGGTCTATTCTCATAGTCTATCGTCAAGCGGGGAGGTTCTGAGAATGAAGGGAGGTGATAGACAGAAGGGGGGACGCCATCTAGCGCCACTCTGTACAGCCAAGACAAACCTAGCACAAAGAAGGAGGTTGTGAAATGTTTAAATCTGTGAAATTCATTGCTGTTGTCGTCTTACTTGTGCTCTTTGGTGGGGCTGTGCTCTCCAGCCAGTCCAACTCGGTCGTGCAGGCCCAAGCCCAAAAGATCTATAAGCTCGCGATCTTCGAAGACCTGACAAGCTTAAATACCTTAGCGATACTGGGCCCCAAGTCCACAGTGTGGAATTTCTACGTGCGGCTCAACGGGTGGGGACCGTCTCTCTTTGGGTTCTCAGACAAGTTCGACGATTACGTCCCGGGGATCGCCGACGCCAGCACCGAGGAAGAAGCCACCAAGATGAGGACCATCGGTGCGGACAAGACGGCGACCATTAAGATCAAGAAGGGCATCAAGTGGTTCGACCCCAAGACCGGCAAAGAGATAGGCGAGCTGACCGCTGAAGACGTCGCCTTCAGCTTCAACGCGATCATGGGGAAGAACGTCAAGGGCGAGCCCGCTTATAAGGGCATCGAGCCGGTGAAGCTGGGCGGCAACTGGCCAGCTATCATTAACCCTGACTTCTTCGATCGCGCTGAAGTCGTGGACAAGTACACAGTGAAGTTCTATCTGAAGGCCCAGTGCAGCTACGACGGCTGGGACGAGGGCTTGCTCTTTGCGCCCATCTTCAACAAGGCCTACTGGGAGCCCAAGTTCGAAGCCGCGGCCAAAGCCCAAGACCCCGTCAAAGCTCTCTATGAGAACAAGGGCGATGACGAGCCCGTCATGGGCAGCTGGCTCTTCCAGAAGTGGGAGCCAGGGGCCTTCGCTGAGTCGACCGCCAACAAGAATCACTATTTCGCCGGGGCCAAGAGCGTCCGGCCCTACGCCGGCGGCTACACCGAAGAGAAGCCCGGCGTCTATAAGTACACCCACACGACAAAAGTTGGGTTCCCCTATGACGGCGACCAGGGCACAGCCATCCTCGATAAAGATAAGCCCACGGTGCGCCTAGAGCTGACCAGTGGCCCGTTCGTAGACGCAACCCAGTGGCGCATCTTCGGCGATCAAGCCACAGCCGTGGCTGCGCTCATCAAGGGCGACGTGCACTTCATGCTCAACCCCTTGGGCGTCGCTGCAGGCTTCCGCAAACAGCTCAAGGAGACCAAGGGCGTGGGCATCGCCGAGAACGCTGGCAACGGCTTGTTCTATCTGAGCTTTAACCTCCGCCGCGCCCCGTTCAATGTCAAGGAGTTCCGCCAGGCGGTCTCGATCATGATCGACCGCGAGTTCGTCACCCAGCAACTCCTGGCGGGCCTGGCCATCCCGACCTACTCCATCGTGCCGTTGGCCAACGCCGGGTGGTATAACCCCAACATCAAGACCTACGGCAAGGGCCTCAAGGAAGCTGAGAAGGCCGACATGGCCATCAAGCTGCTCAAGCAAGCCGGCTTCAGCTGGGAAGTAGAGCCCAAGGTGGACATCCCCGGCAACAAGGTCACGCCAGGGCGCGGGCTCAAGTACCAGGGCAGGGCGGTAGCCCCCTTCGAGCTGCTGGCACCGCACCAGGGCTATGACCCCCTGCGCGCGACCTTCGCTTTGCACATCGAGGAGCGGCTCAACAAGATCGGCATCCCGGTCAAAGTGAACCTGACGGGGTTCAACACCATCGTCACCCGCGTCTTCGACGAGCAGAAGTTCGACGCCTGGATCTTGGGGTGGGGCCTGGGCGGCAAGTTCCCCAGCTATCTGGTGAGCTTCTTCCACAGCGAGAACTCCGGACTGGGCGGCCAGAACCCTCAAGGGTACAACAACCCCGAGTTCGACAAGATCGCCGATCAGTTCCGGGCCGAATGCGATCAAGCCAAGCTGAAGGAGCTGGCGTTCAAGATGCAGGAGATGCTCTCAGAGGAGCTGCCGTATGTGCCGCTGTTCAACGCGCCGCTCTTTGAGGCGTTCCGCGCCGATGCCTTCGTGGGCGACCACATGCCCTACGAGAAGGTCTTCGACGGCATCCAGGGCACCAACGGCCAGCTGAGCTACGTCCAGCTCAAGTAGCGCATTTCTCTCCTGGGGGTGAGGGCCTGGCGCCCTCATCCCCAGGACTTTCTAATATGCTGCGTCCGGGAAAGGATCAAGGATCTCTATGGAGCGAATTTGGCACGCCCTCACCAGCGGCATGGGCAAATATATCATCGTGCGCCTCCTGCAGATCTTGCTCGTGCTCTATCTCTACATGACGCTGGTCTTCGTCATCTTAGAGGCCCAGCCTGGAGATATCACCGACATCTACACAGCCAACCCCAAGATCACCCCAGAAGCGCGCGAGGCCATCGTCAAACAGCTCGGCTTGAACAAGCCCATCCACGAACGCTACCTGAATTATCTGCGCAACTTTGTCACCGGCCACCTGGGATGCTCGTTCAAGTGGGGCAACATCCGCGATGTGCCCGACCCGGTCTGCCGCGAGCAGCGCCCTACGTGGGATCTGATTAAAGAGCGCCTCCCCAGAACTGTCGTGCTCTTCTTGACCTATACGATTGTCTCGTTCTATATCGGGTTCTTCCTGGGGAAGCTCATCGCCTGGCGTCGCGGCGCGATCGTCGAGTACTTCTCAACGGTAGTGGGGGTCGTGCTCTTCACGGTCTTCACGCCGTGGTTCGCCCTATTATTAGTTTGGCTCTTTGCCGTCAATTTAGGCATCGTCCCCATCGGGGGGTTCATCAACCCCGATAGCTGGACCAATATCCGTCAGATCGGGACGACCGACTGCAGCATCGGCATTAGCTGCTCGAACATCGTCTTCAATCATATGTTACTATGGTTGGGCGGGCTGACGCTCTTCTGGGGCATTGTCTATCTGTGGAGCCGGCGCTTCCCCTATAGGTGGCAGAGGCGCGCGACGCTTGGGGGAGCTCTTGCCCTGGGCTTGCTCTTGGCCGGATTGTTCTTTGGGGGCGGCTGGCTCGGTGAAGTGGACCGGGTGGTCTTGGCCCGCGATACGCAGTTTCAGTTCTTCGTATGGAATTTCACCTTCCCTGCGGGGACCATCCCGCTCTTCCCCTTGGCGCTGGACTTCGTGCAGCACATGGCCCTGCCCATTCTCACGCTGACCCTGATCTCGTTTGCGGGCACGATGTTGCTCATGCGAAATACGATGCTGGAGACGATGCGCGAAGATTACGTGATGGCCGCCAAGGCCAAGGGCCTGCCCGATGACGTCGTGCGCGACAAGCACGCCGCGCGCAATGCTCTGCTCCCGGTGGTCACAAGCTTGATCTTCGCTATCGCGTTCTCGGTAGACGGCGGGGTCTTCACCGAGACGATCTTCTCCTGGCCGGGGATGGGGCAGCTCTTGCTGCTCAGCGCTCTGGAGCAAGATTACCCCGTAGCGGTGGGCTCGCTTGTCTTCACCGGGATCTTCGCCCTGATCGCCCACTTGATCGCCGACATCCTCTATGCGTTTCTCGATCCGCGCATTCGCTATGATTAAGAGTGAGAAGGGAGACAGGTTCTATGCACGCTGCGTCGACGTTTAAGCCCGCTGAAGCGCTCTGGCGTGTGCGGCTTCATCTGCTGTGGCGCGGGCTGAAGAGCAGTTGGGCCATGTTCGCCGAGAGCAAGATCGGCCTGACGGGATTAGGGATTATTCTCTTCTTTGCGCTCTTTGGGGCGTTATGGCCGGCCTACCCCTGGCTGATGGAACGCCTGGCTTGGACGCCCGAAGAGCTTGAGGCCGCCCGCAACGCCCCTATTGGCGCTATCAGCAGCATCTATCAAGTCTACCATCCCGTATTCGGGCATGACCCACTCATCCCGGGGATAGAGAACCCCAGCCCGCCATCGCGCCGGCACCCCTTGGGGACGAACCAGTACGGGCGCGATATCCTCGCGCAACTTATGGCCAGCACCGGCTCAGAATTCATGCTCGGCGTGCTGGCGGCGCTCATCACCGTGGTGATCGGCACGCTTGTCGGCGCGATCACCGCGTATTATGGGGGCTTCGTCGATACGTTCTTCATGCGTCTGGCTGATGTCTTCATTCTCTTTCCCTTGGTCTCGTTCTTGATCGTTTTGGGGTCAATGATCGAGCTGACCCTGTTCAAGTTGGCGTTTATCTTGGGGATTCTCTTTGGGTTTGGGCAGATCACCGTGATCATGAAGTCCCAAGCGCTCGCGGTGAAGGTCAAGCCCTATATAGAAGCGGCCAAGGTCGCCGGGGGCGGTCACTTCCATGTGATCTTCCGCCATATCATCCCCAATCTTCTGCCCCTGGCGTTTCTGTATATGATGTTCAACGTGACCAGCGCGATCTTCTCCGAGGCAGCCCTCTCGTTCTTTGGGCTGCTGCCGGGGATTAAGATCAGCTGGGGCATCATGATCGATGCTGCGCATAGCGACGGCTATATTCTGGGCGGGCGGTCCTTCCAAAATTGGTGGCTATGGGTGCCGCCTGGCGTGGCCATCACCCTGCTCTGTTCGGCGTTCTATTTGGTAGGTCGCGGGCTGGATGAAGTCGTCAACCCCCGCCTGCGCAAGAGGTGAGAGCGTGACAACCTTGACGACATATCCCGTTCTGCAGGTCGAAAACCTCACGATGCACTATACGACGCGCAAGGGCGTGGTCAAGGCCGTAGAGAACGTGAGCTTCTCCCTCGATAAGGGCGAGGCGTTGGGCTTAGTGGGCGAATCCGGCTGCGGCAAGACTTCCGTGGCGTTGACGCTGCTGCGCTTGCTCCCGGAGAACGCTCGATTTCTCGGAGGCCACGCTTATTTCTTCCGTGATGGCGCAGACGAGGCCCACGCCCGCCGCGCCTTGGGAAAGCCCGTGAAGATCCTCTCAGACGGGCAAGAGCACCAAGGCCGGCTCTTAGATGTCACGAGATCGCACGTGGTGCTCGATGCGCGCCTCAACGGGCAGTCTCAGCAGATACGCCTGGGACGAGAGGCCATCGCCCGGCTCGGAGTCGATCTCACAGCTCTGAGCGACGAAGAGATGCGCCCCATCCGATGGAAGGGCATCTCGATGATCTTCCAAGCGGCGATGAACTCCCTCAACCCCGTCTACAAAGTTGGGGATCAGATCATCGAAGCGCTGCAGACCCATATGCCCATCTCCATCCCTGAGGCCCGCGAGCGCGTGGCGGAGCTCTTCCAGCTTGTCGGGCTGGACCGCCAGCTGATGGACCGCTACCCCCACGAATACTCCGGAGGCATGAAACAGCGCGCCGTGATCGCTATGGCGCTCTCGTGTGAGCCCGATGTCATCATCGCCGATGAGCCGACGACGGCCCTCGATGTGATCGTTCAAGATAAGATCCTGCGCGAGATGCGCCAGATCCAGAAGAAGCTCAACATGAGCATGATCTACATCTCGCACGACATCGCAGTTATTGCTGAAGTTGCCGACAAAGTCGGGGTGATGTACGCCGGGGGATTGGTCGAATTTGGGCCCTCAGAAGCGATCTTTAAGAACCCGGTTCATCCCTATACGAAAGCGCTCATGTCGGCCTTTCCCTCGATCAAGGGGGAGAAAGTGAAGCTCACGGCGCTGCCTGGGGAACCCCCGGATTTGATCAAGCCTCCTTCTGGGTGCCGGTTCCACCCGCGCTGCCCCTATGCGACGGAGATCTGCGAGCGCGAAGTGCCCCAGTTCCAAGAGCATAAACCACGCCAATATGCTGCTTGCTGGAACCCCTTACATTGATTAAGCTTATAAGTTAGGTGATGATCGTGGCGATACAAACTCAGACGCAGACAGAGACTCTCGTGCGCGTGGAGCGATTGCGCAAGCTCTTCCCCGTTCGGACGGGGGTGTTTGCGCGGGCGCGCAGCTTCATCCACGCCGTCGACGACGTGAGCTTCGAGATCAACCGCGGTGAGATCTTCGGGCTGATCGGCGAATCCGGCTGCGGCAAGACGACCACCGGATCGCTGCTTGTGAGATTGCTTGACCCCACCTCGGGGCATATCTATATGCGCGTCCCTTCTCACCCTGAGACGAATTCCCAAGGGGAGCAGTACGTAGACATCGCCACGCTGGAAGGTCGGGCGCTCAAGGAGTTTCGCCGCAACGCCCAGATGATCTTCCAAGACCCCTATGAGTCGCTCAACCCGCGCATGACCATCTTCGATATTGTGGCCGAGCCCTTAGGGATTCACGGGATCGGCAACGTCTACGAGCGTGAGGAGCGCGTCGCAGAGCTCTTGAGCTTAGTGGGCTTGACGCCCCCAGAGAGCTTTCTCTTCCGCTACCCCCATGAGCTCTCCGGTGGGCAGCGCCAACGCGTCGCTATCGCCAGAGCTATGATTCTCAACCCCAGCTTCATCGTCGCCGACGAGCCAACTTCGATGCTCGACGTCTCCATCCGCACCGGCGTCATGAACCTGATGCTCGAGCTGCGCGAGGAGTTTGGGATCAGCTATCTCTACATCACGCACGACTTGGCCGTCGCCCGCTATATGTGCGATCGCATCGCCGTGATGTACTTGGGCAAGATCGTCGAGCTGGGCCCAACTGAAGAGGTCATTCAGCATCCGCTCCATCCCTATACCCGCGCCTTGATCTCTGCTGTGCCCATCCCCGACCCGACTGTGGAGCGTCAGCCTATTGAGATCAAGGGCGGCGTGACCAAGCCCATCGATCCTGCCCCACGATGCCGCTTCTACGACCGGTGCCCCATCGCTACGGAACGCTGCGCCCGCGAAGACCATCCCCCTCTGGAGGACAAGGGCAACAGCCACTTCGTCGCGTGCTATGAGATCTGAGCAAAGATCGTGGCGCCAGATCGCCGGCGTCGGCTTGCTGGCGATATCGCTCGTTCTCTCTCTGGTGTTGCTTCTCTTGACTGAGAGAAGCTACGGAGCCTTTCGAGAGGCGCTCCAGCGCATCCAGTTCGAGATACGCCTGAGGGATTTTCAACAGATCGCCCCGCAGCAAGCACGCTTCCAGTGGCGAGCTCTCATAACAATGCCGGAGTTGAAAGTCCCCGCCTGGTTGGAGCTCCTAGACTGGAAGCTCTACAGCGCAGACGGGAGCGTCTATCTGGGATTCTACACAACGAGCGAGGTCCAGATCGCCTTGACTTCGGCGACAGAAGTCTCCCTCGAAGCCGTCATCGAGGGGCCAAATTTTGAGAAGCTCCAGCACCTGCAAGCAGCATCCAAAAGCGTAGAATTGCTCTTCCAAGGCACCGCGCGCGTGCTCTTCCGGTTACCCCAGGGGGAGATTCGCAAGAAGATCCCCGCCGTGGGCACCTTCACGCTCCCAGGGGACAACGGATCATGAAGAAAATCCGGAATCTCATAAGTTTAAGCGTGCTCACGCTGGCCGCAGGGGTTGCCGCGGGATCAAGCTCAGCCCTCCAAGCCAGGGAGTTCCTCGAATTTTCACCTGTGAACAACAATATCGCATACGCCCTGGTGCTGCTCATCGGGGTCAGTGTGGGCCTCCTCGTCAAGGGAGTCCAAGAGGGGCTTCTGGCAAGCATACTGGTGACGCTTATCGGCACAATCACGCTCTTTCTGGCGGTCTATCTCCCCAACGTTGAGATTGCCGCGACGGCGCCAGAACTGATCTTACACTCCGTGTGGCAGGGTGCTCTTACTATATTCTTTCTAACGCTTATCGGGATCTTTGTGGGCCGTATCTTTTCTGGCGAGTAGGCGCAAGATCAGTCGTTCGAGCGGGCGGCGCAGCTTCGCCCAGAGCGAATCCGACCGCGGGCTGACCGGAGCCACTAAAATAGCATAGAGTCCGGCGCGCTTGGCCCCCCAAATATCCGTAAAGAGTTGATCCCCGATCATCACGGCGTGCGCTTCTGGGATCCCTACCAGATCGAGAATGCTCTCATATCCGATGGTGCGCGGCTTCTTGGCCCGCCACACGATAGGCCAATTGCTCAGTTGCTCTCTTAATACAGAACGATCCTCCCCACCGTCGTTGCTGAGGAACCCTAGAACAAAGCCGCTGGCATCCAGTCGGCGTAAGAGAGCATACACGCGCTCTGGAATAGCAGCGCAGCCCCACTCCCCAAGGGTATTGTCTATATCGAAGATCAGCGCTCGATAGCCCATACGCCATAGCTGGTCATAGTCAATCGCTTCGACGGAAGGGCAGAGGGCATCGGGACGGAGAGCGCTCAGCAATCTTCTCACGATTCTATCACGATATCGTCGATAGGGATGTACTCCCGTAGCGCTTCGAGAATCTTTTGGACGTCAGGCCAAAAGTCCGGCGAGACAAAGTTTTTATAGTAGAGCTTCCCGTTGATGAGCTTCACATCGCGCCGGGGATTGACCATATTATGAAAAGCCTTCAAAGCACTGTCGAAGAAGTGCACATCTTTCTCGTTGAGCGCGACGTAGACCACCAACGCTTCAGGGGCTGGCGGGGGAAGGTCACTCAGGTCGAGCATGGCTCTCACCAGCGGGGAGTCTGCTTTCGATCTCATGAGCGAAGCGGGCGTTGGCCCGCTTGAGCGCCAATTCCGGGTCAAGCTGGAGCTCCCGCGCTGCAGCGACGATCTCAAAGAGCAGGGCTCCTAAACGCTCTTCACTGGGTTCGTGCAGCAATCTCATCACTGACGCTGAGGGGCGGAGTGAGAAAGTCTTGTCCATCTGGGCTGCGCGCTCTTGCAGTTTGCGCGCCTCGATCAGGGCAGGCAGGGCCGTCTTGACGGCCAAGCGCCGGCCCTCGTGACGCTTGATCTCCTCCCACCGCCCTTTGATCTTCTCCATGTCTTGAGTCGATTCCCAGCCAAAGACGTGGGGATGCCGACGAATAATTTTGTCATAGATGTTCCTCAGCACGTCCTGCAAGGTGAACTCGCGGCGCTCTTGGGCGATCTGCACATGGAACGCCACGTGCAGCAGAAGATCCCCCAGCTCGTCCTGAAGCTCTCTGGGGTCTTGAGCTTCGATGGCCGCGACGACCTCGTAGGCCTCCTCAATCAAGAGATTTTTAAGCGACTCATGGGTCTGGGCACGATCCCAAGGGCAGCCGCGCTCAGAGCGCAACTGCGCCACTAACTCCACCACCGAACGCAGCTCCAGCTCCGAGCGCATAGTTTTATTAAGGCTGGCACGGGATCTGCTCCGGCCCCTTGTCGATCCACTCGTCGATGAACCCCTTCATACGATTCTCGTCATACGACGAGAGCTTATCTATCCTTCCCCAGGCCGTGAGCGCCAGCTGTCTTGGCTCGAGCTTCTCGTAGGGCGCGACGATCAGCCGACAGTATTTTTCGGGGTGCTCGTTCTGCAGGCGTTTTAAGAGACTTTCGAGTTGGGTCAGCGTCGTCGCGTCGGTCTCCGGGCCGTACTGGATGAGCACGGCTCCTCCTCGCAGTGCCCACACTTGCAGCTCTTCGGCGAGCTGCTCCTTGTGCACCCCAAACTGAACTTCTTGCTCGATATACGGGCCCGAGGTGGGCGGCGTGGAGGTATACGGCTCATGCTCCTGCCCAGCGGAGATCGGCCGAGAATCCTGAAGGGCCACGGGCATACCCGGCTTGTCGTCGCTCCACCTGCCTGTCACTTCGTAGAGCATCTGGGCGACTTCGGCAGCTTTATAGTCTGGGTTCTCTTGTTTGAGCTTTTCGAGCTGCTCGCGCATGTCCGCGAGCTTCTGCTGGTTCCGCGCGATGACGGCAAGCTGATAGAGTGCTTCTAAGCCGTCCTCACCGAGTTTAGCATCAGTGCCCACGAGCGAGCGCTCGGCATCAAGAATCTTCTGATAGAGGTCCTTCTTCTGGTCGTCGGTCGTCGCTACAGCTAGGCCAGATTTATAATGGTTCTTCGCTTGCTCGTACTCTGCCCGCCCCACAGCGACATCCCCAAGGCCTATGTACGCCTTGAGGGCTTGCTCAGGGGGTGGCCCCTGCTCTAAAATCGCCGTGTAGTGTCGGACAGCCGACTCAAAGATGTGCTCCTTCTGATAGTGTTTTGCTAGCTGGAATCGCGTCTCGAAGTCTTTGGGATCGAGCTCGACGATGCGCTCGCCCAGCTGCTCGCGCAGCTCGGCCGCCGCCGTGCGCTTGAAGCCCTCACGATAGTTCTTCAGGGCCTCGTCGGTCTGGCCCTGCTGGCGCTGCACGTCCCCTAAGGCGAGATACGCCTCAGCCAAATAGGGCGACTCTTTGATCACCTGGGTGTACTGCTTTGTGGCTTCTTCGAGATCATTCAGCCCCTCGTAGGCGCGCCCGAGCTTGAGGCGTACGTTGGGATTGTTCTGCAGCTTGAGCGA
>FWWM01003413.1_pt1 | contig 39501 bp, 31 predicted proteins | sample 2228351 | NCBI WGS metagenome assembly FWWM01 (sample SAMEA103939774, study PRJEB20133) | metagenome
GCGACTTCCCGTTTTTCTCCTCCTAGCCTTGTTGCTTCCGGTCTTCGGAGCAACTCTCTGGCGATCTCTCGATCGACATAGCGGCCAAAGGTGTTACTGAGAAGATCTCGTTCTTTCAATCCTTCGACCATAGTATTAAAGCTGCGGGTGAGTTGACCAATTTCATCCTGGCTTCGCACGGGCAGGGGTGGACCATAGTGATCCTGAGCGATGTGAGCCGCAGCCTGAGAAAGCTCTTGAATCGCCGCAACCATCCGTCCCACCACGGAGCGAATTACGAAGAGGATGCCACCCATCCCGAGAAGTCCGGCGAGCACATAATAAGAGAGAAAACGGATAATGGGTGCCAGAATGACACCTCCTGGGGCGAACAGCACCACTGTCCAGGGCGCCTCCTGGAGCCGGTAAAACCCGCTAACCCGTTCCGGGGGATGACCAGCCCCCAGTAGAGTACCAGACCTTTGTGTTTTCAGGGCAGTTAAGGTTGCCATCTCCAGGGGAGCATTGGTTTCCCCGAGGTGCCGGCCCTTCAACAGCGGATTGGTATGAGCAAGGTATCTGCCAGACTCATCGACCAACCCAGCCAGGGTACTCCCCTTCCATCCATTGGTCAGAATTCCTGCGATCAAATAATCAAATCGGATGACCACCTCAAGCGTACCGACCGTACGACCGGTTTGATCGAGGAGATATGACACGAGGGACAAAGTCTCTTGGCCAGCCTGAGAATCGTAGAGCGGAGGAGTGACCTCCGCAATCCGGGCATGGTAAAAGCGCATCATCTCCCGTCTGCCAGGAGTCCTCCCCATCGGCATTCCCCTTTCCATAACATGAGTACCTCCTGGCATCATAGGCATTGTGGCAGTCGGAGGGGTTTCTGGCACCCAAGTCAAGGTGACTCGGCTAACTCCTTCTTCGGTTTCTATCTGTTGCAGGAGCCACGGTTGGATCGCGTGACCCTGTTCGGTCTGTGCCGTATTGTGAAACTGCTGGATCCGGCTCTTGACACGAGACAGCCGCATGTCAATCGTGTGTGCTGCCCGTTCGAGCTTCAGGAGGGCTGCTTCTTCCCAGGCCTGCAGGAGGCTGTTTCGGATCGAGAAGAAACCGAACAGACCGAGACCGAGGAGCAGCACGGTCACTGGTAGTAAGAGAAAGAGAATCAGGCGTTGTTGTAAGCTCGTGATCATTATTGCATCATCCTTCTCTCAGCCAAATAAGTGATCGATCCCCCGTTGAGTCTCTAGTGCATATATCCAAGAGAGATCTTTGGCATGGCCCAAGTCGATTGGGGAATATGGATATCCTGGGAGCACGGGCGTCCCGTCTGCTGCAGGCCAGAGGCCCGCGCTCCCAACGGAGGCGCTTTACCAAAGATGTTTCCTGAGCATGTACTAGGAAGGAACGTTTTTCGTGCTGAATATATGCAATAGTAGTGCCACAGGAGTGCAGGGAAAACAGAAAATGGAAAGGTGGTCCTGCTTCTACATAAATTCTCATTCCTTATTGAGCTTATCATTACCTACAAATTTATGATTTCCCTTCCCCGGAGCGCAGCGAAGGGTTGTCCATTTGCCGCCCCCCTGGTGGAGGAAGGCTAGGATAGGGGGTACAGGAGGCAGCTTTTACCCCCACCTTGATCCTCCCCGACCAAGGGTTCAGGGGCGGATACCTTTCCTTTTTCCCTGAGAGAGGTGAGGTCTTACGCTCACAAGCAGACACCCGGGGACCGTGCTTTGCACGGACACCCGGGGTCTCTGGACCCCTTCCAGCGCTCAACCCCGGGTGTCTGAGCACAGCGAAGACCTCGGGTGTTTAGCTGAAAATCTGCATTGAGCTACCCTGTCCGCCCCTGAACCCACCAAGGGGGAGGAAATAGATGGCTTCCCTCCCTCAAGATGAAAAAATGTGGGTAATGATTAGCTATTGAGGGAGGTTCTCCTTCCACAAGTGCTGATGGGGGTAGCGAAGATCAAGGATGAAGACTCTGAAGCAAAAGTGATAAACCGAGTTCAAGATTAGGTAGTGGAGCATTTTGGGACAGGGTATCTCTCTATAACAAGAAAAATGGGACAAATTTTCTCAGCAGTGCTGTGCAGAGGAGAGGGCTGAGCTGGAACAGGATAGAGGAAAAGGGGGCAAGTATCTCAGATCATCCAAGCGAAGCGGCCTAATGGCATAAAAATTGCTGAAAAGGTAACCAGTGCCTATCCAAGAGAGAGCTTTGGCATTGCAAAGTCGATTAGGGAATATGGATATCCTGGGAGCGCGGGCCGCTGGCCCGCAGCGGGCGGGACGCCAGCGCTCCCAGCAGAGGTGTTTTTCCAAGGATGTCTCCTGAGAATGCCCTAGGATAAGAAAAGTTGATTTCACGGCCCGTTTTCCCACAGGGAAGAAAACAGGATGGGGAGAGCATGATGCCTAGCCAGATCAAAAGGCGAAAGAGACTCCTACTGAGTGTGGGAGTTCTTGTGTTCCTGCTGGGAGGAGCAGTGGGATTCTGGTACTTTTTCCTGTCTACTCCTGAGCCCACAGGTATCCTGCGGGGAAGTGGACGGATCGAGGGAACGGAGATCAGGATTGCGGCCAGGGTGGGGGGAGAATCAAGGTGCTCTCTGTCAGAGAGGGGGAATATGTACAGTGTTTGGAAGATGTGTTTGTTTCCTGGTAAGCACGCAAGATGAAGGATATACTCCCTCACCAGAGCAGAAAGCAGCGGAAAAAATCCCGGTGACCGAAGAGTGCGCAAGTGGTGTCCAGCACCCTGTGCGCTTACGCTCCTCTCCTATCAAACAACCTGATTGCCCATCCGAAATCGTGACCGTACGCGACCTGACCAAGCGCTTTGACCATTTTACCGCGGTAGATAACATTCACTTTGGCGTGGAGTCGGGTACAATCTTCGGTTTTCTCGGACCGAACGGTTCTGGAAAAACGACCACTATCCGGATGCTCTGTGGTCTCCTCGCTCCGACGGCCGGGTCGATGCAGGTGGCTGGGTACGATGTGGTTGCCTGGCCCCATGCGGTCAAACCCCACATTGGCTACATGTCACAGAAGTTCTCCCTGTACGACGATCTGTCAGTTGAGGAGAACCTCGACTTTTTTGCTGGGGTTTATGGCCTCTCCCGGGCAGAGCGCCGGCTACAGAAGCAGTGGGTATTGGAAATAACCGGGCTGGGAGCGCAACGTCGAACCCTTACCCGGTCTCTGGCTGGTGGATGGAAACAGCGGCTGGCGCTGGGATGTGCGGTGCTTCATACTCCGCAGGTCTTGTTCCTGGATGAACCGACTTCCGGAGTCGATCCTCTTTCCCGGCGGCGCTTCATACTCCGCAGGTCTTGTTCCTGGATGAACCGACTTCCGGAGTCGATCCTCTTTCCCGGCGGCGCTTCTGGGAGCTGATCTATACCCTTGCTGATCAAGGAATGACCGTCTTTGTGACCACCCATTACATGGACGAGGCGGAACACTGCCAGCTCCTGGCATTTATGTATCAGGGACGGGTGATCGCCCGCGGAAAACCGAATCTCCTCAAAGAGGGGATGAAAGCAGGAGTGCTCCTCGAGGTCATCTGCACACAACCTATGCTCGCCTACCGGTATCTCGTTATCGATCCGCTGTTTCATCAACAGGTCTCTCTCTTTGGCAGTCGGTTGCATCTGCTGGTGGAAGATCCGGTAGAGGGACAAAGACGGGTGCAGCAACTTGGGCAAAAGTATGATCTGCCTATAGAACAGATCATTTCAGTTCCCTTTTCCTTAGAAGACCTCTTTGTGATTTATATTGCTATGGAGCAGGGGCGTCTGAAAGCAGGGGAACCCGAGCAATGAACATTCTCTGGGCCATTATGAAAAAGGAGGGGCGGGAGATCTGGCGTGACCCGCTAACTGTTGGGATAGCTATTCTCCTCCCTCTGATCATGCTGTTTCTCTTTGGCTATGCCATTTCGCTCGATGTCCAGGATATCCCACTGGCGGTCTACGATCTGGACCGGAGCCGGGCCAGTCGAGACTACCTCACTAGCTTTCTCAACAGCGGCTATTTTCGGCTGGTTGCCTTGATCACAGATCCAAGGGAGATCACCACGCTTCTGGATCAGGGGGTGATTCGTCTGGCGCTGGTCATTCCCCCGGAGTTTTCCGAACGTCTAGCTGCTGAGCGCCAGGCCAGTGTCCAGGCGATCATTGATGGATCTTTCCCTACCATGGCCATGATTACGGCAAACTACACCATGGCTATCACCCAGGCGTACTCCAACCAGTGGATGACAGATTTTCTCCAGACACATACTACGGTGTCCACACCGGACATCCCTACGATTTCCATCGCTCGCCGGGTCTGGTACAACGCCTCCCTGAAGAGTGTAAACTACATTGTTCCTGGACTGTTTGCCGTCATTCTGATGGCCTTTCCTCCGCTCCTTACCACGCTGGCTGTCGTGCGGGAGCGGGAACGGGGCTCGATCCAGCAGATTTTTGTCTCACCGGTCCACCCCTGGCAGTTTATTCTGGGAAAACTGCTTCCATACACCGCTATTGCTTTTGGAGAGATGCTCCTGGTGTTCCTGGCTGCTCTCTTTTGGTTTCAGATCCCTTTTCGGGGCAGTCTGGGCTTTTTGCTGGGGGCCTCTCTCCTCTATGTCCTGTGTACGGTCAGCATCGGTCTCTGTATTTCTACCCTGACCCGGAGTCAGTTGGTGGCTATCCTGCTGGCCATGATTGTGACGGTGATGCCTTCCTTCCTTTTCTCCGGCTTTCTGTATCCGATTTTTACGATGCCTGTTCCGTTGCAGTGGTATACCTTTCTCTTTCCGGCCCGCTATTTTATTACCATCAGTCGGGGGATTTTTTTGAAAGGAGTCGGCTGGCTGGTGCTCTGGCCTGATCTGCTGCTCCTCGCAGGGTATACCGGGGTCATGCTTATCATCGCCGTCTCACGGTTCAAAAAGAAGCTCTGAGGAGGGACGCCCAGATGGTTTCCCTGCGCTGGGCTTGGGGAGGAGAAGATGTCTAGACGTCTCTGGGCCATGATGCAGAAGGAGTTTCGGCAGTTTTTTCGGGATAAAATCATGGTCATGTTGATCTTATGGTTGTATACGGTGGAGATAATCCTCTGTACTTATGCCCTGTCGTTTGATGTCAAGGATCTGTCGCTGGCGGTGTTGGACTACGACCGATCACCAGCGAGTCGGACCTTGATCGAACAAGTGACAAACACAGGGTATTTCCGCCTGCACGCGCTGGTGTTAAGCGAGACGGAACTGCAATCCCTGCTGGATACAGGGAAAGTGACTGTGGGTCTGATTATCCCACCAGACTTTTCACGACGCCTCCAGGAAGGAAGAGCAACGGAGGTTCAGGTCATTCTCGATGGCTCAAACGCAAACACCGCCACTATCGCTCAGGGATACTTGACCCGTATCATTGACCGATACGCGCAGGAGCAGCAAAGGGCTTGGCTTGGGATCACAGCCAAGACCAGCACTTTCCTCCCAGGCATAGATCCCCAACTGCGCATCTGGTACAACCCTGACCTCCGGTTTCCATACTTCATGGTCCTCTCGATGATTGCCCTTGCCGGGATGACGAACGGATTTCCCTGCGCTGCGCTTCGGGATGATGGTCGGTGTCATTCATCCCGCAGCCAGTATAGTGAAGGAAAAAGAGCGGGGGACCATTGAGCAACTGCTGGTCACGCCCATTCGCCGCCTGGAGTTGCTCGCCGCCAAGCTGCTTCCCACCCTAGTGATGAGTCTGCTCTCTCTATTCCCTAGTCTCGGGATTGAGCTCTGGTTTCAGGTGCCCATGCATGGAAGCCTGGTGCTCTTTTTCCTCCTCTCTATGCTTTTTCTGTTCAGCAGCATGGGAATAGGAGTGTTTATTGCTACGGTGACCAGTACATTGCAACAGGCCCTCCTCCTGGCGTTTTTTGGTCTGCTTCCCATTATGTTTCTCTCCGGGACTCTCGTGCCCATCGAGAGCATGCCGCTCCCCCTGCAATATCTCTCCTATCTCAGCCCTCTCCGGCATTATATGGACGTGATCCTGGGCATTTTTCTGAAAGGGGTGGGACTGGAGACACTCTGGAAACAGGTTATAGTCATGGGCAGTCTTGGAGCGATCATCCTGCTGCTGAGTATCCGTCGTTTCCAGCAGCGCATGGAATGAAAGTCTCTCTCTGTTCCACCACCCAAAAGAGAGTGCAGAGAGGGAGAGTACTTTTCTGTTCCAAAATGGAACAGAAAGAGACAATATAGCCAGACAAAAAGTCTCAATGGGGTTCCTCTAAAGAGGACTCCTCTACTCGAGTCAGAGGGAATGTGCGGTGTCAATCAGGAAAATCTTCAAAGACAAGCATTGCTATTTCAGCCGGTTAAACTATACACCTCTTTTGAGGAGAACTCGATGGTACGATTTTTGCCTGATTCAAAGAGTGAAAACCGCTTTGCTTTATCTTTATGTTAGCCGTCAGTAACCCAGAAAAATGGATGGTAGACATTCAACTCCACGAAAAGGCCCGCGGGATCTTAACCGCAGAACAGCAACAGAAATTGCGCACCTTGGAGTATCGAATGATGGGAAGGATGGGAGCTGGTATGCGCCAGGGTATGATGCCCGGGGCTGAAGGGTCGATGAGGGGAATGATGAGAGGACCGAAGATGCAGTAGGTAGTCTCTGTAAGCTCCTGTCAATGGGCAGGGGCTTTTGGGTGACGATCCTTCCATCACTTACCCCTTCTGTTCATTCGTTTTCCCCGTCTAAGACAGGAGACAGGGCCGAGGATAACAATTTCAGATCCCTACTCTCACCTTGTCAGCATATAGACTTTTCCCATCTCCAGAGATTAGTATTCCTCGATTATAACCAACCATATGAAGGAGCACGCCCAGAATTTTGCCAACCCACTCAATATGGTACTCTGACGAGATCAATAAAAACCGTAGTGCCATCGAGTTTCAAAAACTTCCAGATATTGCCAGTCGTTACTGCTCCATAGATGGTGGTCAAGCCCGTGTCCTCACGGGCATTAAAGAGTTGGGCCGCCACTATGGTCGCCATACACTGGCCTAAACTAGCCTTGATGTTTTCATTTTTAGCTTCCACAAAGAGATGATACGTTTACTTACCGAAGCCAAAGAGGCTATCAAAGTCTATGTGGAGATTGCTCAAGGTTGAGTCATACCTATCGGAGCGCTGCTTGCTACGCCTATAATGGGTAAGGCAAGCCTTGCGTTTACAAAACATCCTGGTATCTTTTAATGACGCATCTATTCAATATCAGAAAGAGGATAACCGTCATGTTTCTGCTACAAACTGCTGAACACAAGCGCTTAGCCGAATCCGAAGCACGAAAAGCAGACTGGAAACACTGGGGGCCGTACGTCAGCAATCGCGCCTGGGGGACGGTACGGGAAGACTACAGTGCTACTGGCGAAGCCTGGACCTATTTTCCGCATGACCATGCCCGGAGCCGTGCCTATCGATGGAATGAGGATGGATTGGCTGGAGTCTGTAATCGTTTCCAGAATCTCTGTCTTGCCCTTGCCTTGTGGAATGAACGCGATCCGATCCTGAAGGAACGCCTCTTTGGTCTGACCGGAAATGAAGGGAATCACGGGGAAGATGTCAAAGAATATTATTTCTATCTTGACAATACGCCAACCCACTCCTATATGAAGATGTTGTACAAGTATCCTCAAGTTGAGTTCCCTTATACCTTCCTGGTGGAGGAAAACCGACGCCGTGGGCGTGACGCTCTGGAATTTGAGCTGATAGACGCTCTGCAGGATGCCTTTACCGCCCAGCGCTATTTTGATGTGTTTGTAGAATACGCAAAAGCTGATCCAGAGGATATCCTCTGCCGTATTACTGTGATCAATCGGGGACCAGATCCTGCTCCCATTCATGTCCTTCCCCATCTCTGGTATCGCAATACCTGGTCCTGGGGATACAATCCCGCCCGTCCGGAGATGTACGCGATTGATGGAACAACGGTCTATACAAACCATCGTCATCTTGGAGCACGCTGGTGGTATGTACACAGTGGTACCGATCAAAGCCCCAGCCTCCTCTTTACCGAAAATGATACAAATACCGAACGGTTATTCGGATGGTCTAACACCACTCCCTACGTCAAGGATAGTATTCATGAGGCAGTGGTGCATGGGCGCCTCGATCGGGTAAATCCTGAACGCAAGGGGACCAAAGTGGCTGCTCATTTCCAGGTGATGCTCCCATCAGACGAGGCCTTCACCGTAGATATCCGCTTTACAAACACGCCACATACACAGCCTTTTGCGGATTTTGAAACTATAATGACTCAACGGATTAAAGAGGCTGATGAGTTCTATGCGGCTTTCCAGAATCCTACCTTAACCGAGGATGAACGACGCATCCAGCGGCAAGCCTTTGCAGGCTTGCTCTGGACCAAACAGTTTTACCATTATAGCATCGAATTATGGCTCAACGGAGACCCGGCGGGTCCACCACCTCCTGAATCGCGCAAACGTGGTCGTAATAAAGAGTGGATGCATCTTTATAACCTAGATGTGCTCTCCATGCCCGATAAGTGGGAATATCCCTGGTATGCAGCCTGGGATCTGGCTTTTCACTGTATCCCTCTGGCTATGATTGATCCAGAATGGGCGAAACGCCAGTTGATCTTGCTCTTGCGTGAATGGTACATGCACCCCAATGGCCAGATTCCCGCCTACGAGTGGGCTTTGGGAGATGTCAATCCTCCGGTGCATGCGTGGGCAGCCTGGCGTGTCTACAAAATTACCCGCAATGTGACTGGTCGTGCTGATACGACCTTTCTGGAGAGGGTTTTTCACAAACTGCTCCTCAATTTTACCTGGTGGGTCAACCGGAAAGACCAGCATGGGAGCAATATTTTCCAGGGAGGGTTTTTGGGATTGGATAATATTGGGGTGTTTGACCGCAGTGCCCCTCTCCCCACCGGTGGACACCTGGAACAGGCTGATGGCACCGCCTGGATGGGAATGTACTGTCTCAATATGCTGGCGATCGCCCTGGAACTGGCCCGCACAAACCTTGCTTATGAGGATGTAGCCACTAAATTCTTTGAGCACTTTGTCTATATTGCGAATGCGATCAACCATCTTGGTGGGGAAAAAGTAGGGTTATGGGATCCCGAGGATGGATTTTTCTACGATAGACTCCACACTCCTGATGGGCAGCATATCCCGCTCAAAGTCCGCTCCTTTGTTGGCCTGATCCCCCTATTCGCTGTGGAAACCCTGGAACCGGACTTATTAGAAATGCTCCCACGCTTTCGTGAACGCATGGCATGGTTTATCAAATATCGCCCGCATCTCGTGGAAAGCATCGCCTCACTCACGACTCCTGGAGAGGGAAAACGGCGTCTACTCGCCATAGCAGATCGGGAGAAACTGGAACGGGTTCTCACCAGGATGCTCGATCCAACCGAGTTTCTGTCTGATTATGGGTTACGTTCCCTCTCGAAACAACACGCAACTGTTCCCTATGTTTTCCAGGTCAATGGGCAGGAACATGTAGTACGGTATGAACCTGCCGAATCGAGCAATGGGCTCTTTGGCGGTAACTCGAATTGGCGCGGTCCGATCTGGTTTCCCTTGAACTTTTTAATGATCGAATCCCTGCAAAAGTATCACCACTATTATGGGGATACTTTCCTGGTGGAACTTCCCAGCGGTTCAGGTAATTTCGCCAACCTGGCCGATGTAGCGATGGACCTCTCACACCGGTTAATCCGCATCTTCCTCTGGAATGAGGCAGATAGGGGGCGCCGGCCGGTTTTTGGGGGGAATGAATATTTCCAGACCGATCCGCACTGGCGGGACTATCCCCTCTTTTATGAATATTTTCATGGAGACAATGGCGCGGGTATCGGCGCCAGTCATCAAACTGGCTGGACGGCTCTGGTAGCTAAATTGCTCCAGCAATGTGGCGGAAAAACTGGTTAGCGTGGAGCTTCAACAAAGGAGTTTTGTACACGACCTGGAAGCACCTGTCTTCCGGGTACAGAGGAATCTGACAGACCAAAGAAAAGGAGTTCGAGGGAACCTATGTATACACACTTCGTCAACACTGGCCAGAGTATCTCATGGAAACTGCCAGGTTAGGGATGGTTATGCTTGCTGCCGGTGGTTTTCCTATGCTCTTTGCGGGCATCTTGGTAGCTGTCTATATTCCCTTAGCCGCCCCGTTCTCCGGTATGAGCATGAATCCAGCCCGTACCTTGTATGAGGCAGCCGGCATTCAACCCCTGGTAGCCAACAGTCCATTATGAGCTGGATGTATCGATTCTTGAGTGTCCAGGGCATGTAGAATCTGCTTGGCGTCGTAGAGAAATATCTATTGCAGTGATGATAGCAATACGGCCACTCTTCGCAAGAGTAGCGGCTATTGGTAGTGGGATAGCGATACTGATGTTCCTCACGACCTTCACTTTTCTCTTCTCCACCCCTGGCTGGGAGCCGAGCTTAGGAGGATTTCCAGCTCTGTCTGGTTTAGGAGGATTCCTGCTCAAGGATATTGTGCTTCTGGGGGCGGCGGTCTGGTCGTTGAGAGAGGCTTTGAGGAACAAATGATGACTTGAGCTACGGTTACCCCTGTCTTATCCCCTCTTCTCACGGACGATCTCAACAGCTTCTCCTATTTAGGTGATCCTGATCTGGAAAAAAGCAAGGGTTGTGCTAGGTGGCGGAAGTGGCACTCTAATAGAATCTTGACTAATGATCTCCTCTGTGGTAAAAGAGTTGCACTTATCTGATTAATTGAGGGTTGGTCATAGTTAGTGGTTAGTGATTTTACTGATACTAGTCACGAATCACTAACCACCGATTTTCATAGAATCTTCGCCGTGATGATAAATGATGCACGATGTGTGAAAAAGAGCAGAGTCCTCACGTATCACGAAACACTGGGATACAAGATCTTGTTCGACACCAAAACATTTACTCGTTGTATGATGACTATGTTTCGATTAATTGGTAGTATTTCCGACAGGGGGATGGGCCTCAACGGGTCATCTTTCGGTGAGAGTTCCAACCAGAGATAGGATAGAACAGAGCCATGCTGGAAGTCCTCGAGGTTAGCAAACATTTTGGAGGTCTAATGGCCTTGCAGAATCTCTCTCTCGCGATGGATAGTTCCGCAGGGATCTGGGGGTTGATTGGTCCGAATGGCTCGGGGAAAACCACGCTCCTTAATGTTATTTGTGGTCTCTATCGACCGGATCGAGGGATAATCCGTTTCCAGGGAACCCGTATCGATCAGCTTGCCCCTTATCAAATTGCTCAGCGAGGGATTGGCAGGACTTTTCAGGTTGCCAAGGTTTTTCGTCGATTAACCGTCTTTGAAAATATGCTGGTGCCTGGTTTTACGACCAGAACAGAAGAAGAAAAGCCTGACCTGCGGGAGCGGGCTCTGACTCTGCTGGACTTCATGCAGCTACTCGACCTCAAAGATGAACCAGCCGGTAACCTCTCTGGTGGACAACAAAAACTCCTCGACTTTGCCCGTGTGCTCATGCTCAAGCCCAAACTCCTCCTTCTGGATGAGCCTTTTGCTGGCGTACATCCTCTACTGAAGGAGCGAATGATCAATCGCATAATTACGCTCCACCAGCAAGGTATCCGCCTGCTGGTGGTCAGCCATGATCTCCCTTCTCTCCTGGGATTCTGTGCCCATCTGGTGGTCATGAGTTCTGGAGAAAAAATTGCCGAAGGAGATCCGGAGTCAGTCCGGAAAGCGGAACGAGTTGTAGAGGCCTATCTGGGAGTATAAGATCATGTTGCTCCAGGTCCAGGATGTGACGGTTGGCTATTTTCAAGATATTGAAATCTTGCAACAGGTTTCCATCCAGGTCCAGCCCTCACAGATCGTAGCGGTGATTGGGCCGAATGGGGCTGGAAAATCTACCCTCCTCCGGACTATCTGTGGGTTTTTGCGGCCCAAGTACGGGCGTATTTTGTATAATGGACTCGACATCACCGGTCATGATCCCTCGACCATGATTCGGCATCGGATCGCTTATGTACCTCAGGAACGGAGCATCTTTGGCGAATTAACGGTGGAAGAAAACCTGGCCCTGGGCGCATGGTCTATACGGCATAATGGTAAATATGCGGTACGCCAGGCTATCGAGGAAGTCTATCTGCGATTCCCTTATCTGGCCCAACAGCGCCACACACGCGCTGGTCTCTTAAGTGGAGGTGGCCACCGGATGTTAGAAATTGCCCGGAGTCTCGTTGTCAAGCCTCATCTGCTGGTACTCGATGAACCAACCGTTGGGCTTGCTCCTCTGGTGGTCAAGGAAATCTACGCCAAACTCCATCAACTCAAAACCGAAGAGATTACCATCCTTTTAGTCGATCAGAATGTGCGGGAAGCTGTAGCGCTGGCGGATTATATCTATATCCTGGAATTAGGCAGGAATACCGTTTCCGGGAGTCAGGAGGAGTTTCAGACTAATCTGAAAGAGGTTATCAGAGAGTGGTTGCAGTTCTAAAAGGAAGAAGGAGAAATTTCTGTGCGGGGTCAGAATCTACCGTGTTAGAGGAGAAAAAGGAGGAGGAAGAAGAATGAAGAGATCAAGAATATATCGCTTTGTGCTTCCAGGTATTGTCATGATTCTCAGCAGTTTCTTACTGTTCCAGGGTTCCTTTGCCGCCGAGAAGCTGCCTATAGGGCTCTTGGCCCCACTCTCACCTCCGGGAGCCCATGTACAGGGGAAAGAGCTGGTGGATGGGATCACTCTGGCGGTGGAAGATTTAAATAGTGAGGGAGGGATTCTGGGGAAAGAGATCGAGTTATTTATCGAAGATACGCAGGGAAAACCAGAAGTCGGAGCCACGGCGGTAGAGCGCTTGATTGATCAACATGGGGTAGTCGGATTAGTGGGCGAGTATCATAGCTCGGTCTGTAATGCGGAGATCGAGGTAGCCCATCGCCGAAATATTCCCTTCGTGATCGCTTCCTGCTGGTTTGATGGATTAACCGAAAAAGGGTATCCGCAGGTGTTCCGAACCAGCATATTCAATTCTCGTCTGGCTGATATGATCGCTCTCTTTATCCAAAGACAGGGATACAAAAATGTATCGGCGATTGTAGAGGATAGCGATTATGGCATAGGGATCGGGAAAAATATCGCTGCGGCGCTGCAACGACTCAAAGTGGAGACGAATTTTGCTTATGACGTGGTGGAGCGAACCATCCCGGACTTTGTACCGGCCCTGTTGAAGTACAAAACGGCTCAGCCCAGACCAGAGCTCTTAATTAATGCCGTAACTCCGCCAGGGTATTTTCTGCTGGTCAAACAGTCGTATGAGATCGGATTGACTCCCACGAAAGAGACCCTCTTACTCGATGCTACCTGTACGGCACAACGCTATACCGAATTCTGGCCAGCCGTAAAACGTGGAGGAAATTATATTCTCTTTGTCTGCCCGTACAGCTCAAGCGTCAAACTCACCGAGCTAGGAGAAGGGATGAAGAGGCGATTCCAGCAAAAATTTAATCGAGAGCCGACTTACGTGGCGATTCAAGGGTATGATGCGATGCTGGCGCTGGCTAAGGGTATTGCCAAAGCGGGCAGCACGGAACCGGACGCGATTATCAAGGCTATGGAAGAGCTCAAGATTATGGGAATCAGAGGAACGATTACTTTTTCTCTGGAAAAAAATCTCTACTACCATCAATGGAAAGAGGTGCCAGCCTTTGTATTTCAGTATACTGCCCTGGATCAAGAACCCAAGGATGCCGCTACTCTCCTTCCAGATGAATTTGCCACGGCGTCGTTGCTCCGCCCATAATGGGTGAAAGGGGAGCGAGGAAAACTTCTGGTCTCCATAATACAGAGGGACGGTTCGCGAATCGTCCCTCCGGAAGCCAGCTTATGCAATTGATGTGGTGAAACCTGAGCGAACCATAAGTTCTGAGCATCAATTTCTCGATGAGGTCTGCAGATCATGCCCTTTGAATACGTTGCCCTTCAGGTCCTGAATGGTCTCATGATTGGACTGATTTATGGTCTCATGGCCCTTGGACTCTCTGTGATCTTCGGGATCATGCGGGTCGTGAATTTTGCTCATGGTGAGCTCTATATGCTGGGAGGGTATGCAAGCTACTATTTAACCACCGGATGGCTTCAGCTCTCTCCGGTACCTGCCCTCCCTCTCTCCATGGTCCTGGTCTTTCTGGCAGGGGTCCTTATCGAACGGTCTCTGCTCAGACCGATATATACCCAGCGTCTGGAAAGAGCAGGAGAATATGCCATTATTATGACTTTTGGCCTCAGCATTTTTCTGCAGAATGGAGCATTGCTCCTGTTTGGCCGTACTGAAAAAACCCCTGCCGCCTTTATTGACCGACCGGTAACTTTATTTGGTAATCTCACCATCGGTGGGGACCGGATTTTTGCGGCGGTGATGGCTCTCCTTTTTCTGGCGGTAATGTATCTGATCTTCAAAAAAACCTGGATCGGACGAGCTTTACAAGCCACAGCCCAAAGTCGGGTGGGCGCCTCGGTAGTGGGGATCAATATCGTCCAGATGAATGCACTGGCTCTCGGGATTGGGGCGGCGCTGGCTGGAGCGGGAGGGGTACTTTTGGGACCGATCTTTCTGGTCTATCCGGAGATGGGCCTTCTGCCAGTCGTAAAGGCGTTTGTGATTATTGTTTTGGGAGGGATGGGATCGATCTATGGCAGTATTATTGGCAGTGTGTTGCTGGGATTGATCGAGAGTCTGGGAGCTGTCTTTATCAATGTTTCCTATCGAGATGTTTACGGATTTCTCGTCTTGATCATCGTCTTATTGATCCGTCCAGCCGGTCTGTTTGGGGCTATAGAAAGAAGAGTCTAAGGTGAAAAAGAGCCACTACGCTACTTTCCTTTTGCTGGTTACTGCTTTGATCTTACCTTTTGTGGTTCAGGGATACTCCCTCCGTATCTTCACCGTAGCCTATTTTTATGCCATACTGGCTTCGAGCTGGAATTTGCTGGCAGGTTACACCGGACAACTCTCCTTTGCCCATGCTGCCTTTACCGGTATCGGTGCTTATACTGCAGGGCTGTTGAGTCTGCATACCCCCCTGCCGCCAGCCATCGGAGTCATACTCGGGGGGATAACCGCAGGAGCACTCGGCTATTTCCTCGGGATAATGGGACTCCGGCTTCGGGGACCATATCTTTCGCTTATTACCCTCGCCTTTTCCGAGATTGTACGAATTGTGGTGACGATTGAATACGAAATAACCCGTGGTTCTCTTGGGCTCCATATTCCCCCTTTTTTTGCAGTGGAAACCGATCCACTCGCTTATTACTATGGCATGTTGCTGCTTCTGGTATTAACCCTCTTGCTCTTAAATGGGATTATTCGATCGCACTGGGGTCTCTATCTTCAGGCTATCCGCGAAGATGAAGAAGGCGCAGCAGTGATGGGGGTGAATGTGATACGCTGGAAGATCTTTGCCTTTGTGATCAGTAGCTTTCTGGCTGGATTGGTTGGAGGCTATTACGGCCACTTTGTCCAGGTAGTTAGTCCTCATCTGCTCTTCCTTTCTCAGATGGGTCTCATTCTGGCTATGACCGTTATCGGGGGGATGGGCACCTTAGCCGGGCCGGTGGTCGGGGCGATCATTGTGTATATTATCTCCGAACAGGTACGGGATTTTGGAGAGTATCATCTGGTCTTTTTTGCACTTCTGGTAATACTGGTCATGAAGTTTTTCCGAGAAGGGATCTATGGCCTGTTGCGTATCTACCTTCTCAAACAAGGGTGGGTGACTCGCGAACACCTCTCCTGACGACCCGACCATATCCTGTACCTTCGATCGTCTCTTTAAATTGTCCCTCCCTTTTTTCTTTTTGCTTTGTTATCCTCTGCTCCCAAAAGGGGAAATTCCTATTGACTTTCCCCTTCCTTGTCGATACAGTTAGGTATTATATCCCTTTCTTATCATAGGTGATTATTTCAGGTAGCAAAAAGGCTAAATACCTTCCTAAATCAATAAGGAGAGTGTTTCATGAACCAGATGATATCTCGTCGTGAATTGCTCAAAACGATTAGTGCCTTCAGTATGGCTACTGCCGGAGCTTGGGGAGGACTGTTTAGAGGCAAGGCACCGGCACTGGCTCAGACCCGTACGGTGGCAGTGCTCAATCCGAGTAGTTACATTCCTCCCGCTGACGAAGTGCTCAAGCAGCACGCAGAGGAATTTCAGAAGCAGAGTGGTGTCAAGGTCACTCATGAGTTTATCAACCTGAACGACGTCCAACCACGTGCTACCGCAGCTATTGAGAGTGGTACCGGTCCAGACATTATCTTGTTAGCCTGGAACCAGCCCCATCTTTATGGAAGTGGCTTGGCAAACCATAATGACATTGTGGAAGAAATGGGCGGTAACCATATTTATGAGTTTATGCGACAATCAGCCCAGGTCGGTGAGATCTATCGGGGGGTCCCCTTTTACTCGGTAGGCAGTGCTTATGTCTACCGGAAAGATATCTTTCAGGAAGTAGGCATTACCAAGCTTCCGGATACTATGGAAGAGTATCTGGAAGTGGGCAAGAAGCTGAAGAACTATGGTATGCCCATCGGCTATACGCTGGGACATACCTTGGGGGATTCAGCCTTCAATAACTATCCGATGCTCTGGAGTTTTGGGGGACAGGAGGTCGATGAACAGCAGAAGGTGATCATCAATAGCCCAGAAACCCGACAGGCCTTGGACTTCTTCAAGGAGTTCTGGCTTACCGCTTGTGACGAATCGGGGTTAGCCTGGGATGACTCCAGTAACAACCGGGCCTTTTTAGCAGAAACCGTGGCGATTACCCTCAACGCAGCGAGCATCTATTTCTATGCACGGAATTTTCCTGATAAAGTACCGGCTGGATTAGCAGATAAAATTGGGCATTTCCTTGCCCCCAAAGGACCAGGCGGGCGCTTTCACAATATTCAAAGTTATTCTTACTGTGTCACCGAGTATTCCAAAAATAAAGAGGCAGCCAAAGACTATCTCCGTTTTCTCCTGCAAAAAGAGAACTATGAGAAGTGGTTTGTGATTCAAAAGGGCTTTGCTTTGGGACCGACACCAGATTGGGAAGAACATCCGATGTGGCAGGAAGATCCAGCCATGGAACCTTATCGGACTCTGCCTCGCTATGGCCGAAACATGGGGTATGCTGGACCATTTGATCGGAAAGCTTCCGAGGTCCAGGTCAAATTTATTATTACCGATCTGTTTGCGCGTGTGGTTAAGGGGGATACTAATGAGAATGCCATCAAGTGGGCCGAACAGGAACTAAAGCTTGTTTATGAGAAGACTTAGGAGTCGTTGTCTCCCCTCAGGGAGCGTTTCTCTTTATAGACATAGTGACGCTTTCCTTCTCCAGAGGCGCTCGATTGTTACTTCTTGAGAGGAGAACGAGGGCTATTCCTCTTGAATCCTCTCAAGAGAGAAGACCAAGTAATGCCCTTGTTTCCTGTAAATCTGCAGTATTGAGCCCTTCGATAAACCAATTATAGAGCGGTTCAAGGAGGAAACGTGCCCGGGATGCTTGACCTTGTTGCAGCCAGAGTCGACTCAAACTGAGAGCAGTACGTAATTCCCATGACTTCGCTTGTTGATGACGAGCCAGGTTAAGGGCATACCAGAAACAGTCCTCAACTTCCGCTACTGCCTTCTCTACTTTTCCTTTTTTCCCTTCCCCTTTTGCCTTGAACTTTAGCAGGAGTTCCCCTTTTAATCGATATAACTCGGCTGCATAGTATCGAATTCCACGCTGCGCCACGAGAGTCAATGCCTCCTCAAGAAGAGCAATTCCCTTTGCTAACTCCCCTCTCTTTCCATAAGCCTCGGCTAGAAGGGCGAGATAATAGGGACGGGATAATTGTGCACCACGTGCTTCATAAGCTGCCAATCCTTTATGCATCTGGACAATCCCTTCATCGGTTTGTCCTTGCTGAAATAAGACCCATCCACGCAGCACCGAACCCATAGCTGACCAATGAGCAAATCCCTGTTCATCGGCTAAGACCAAGAGCGATTCTACATATTCCCGCATAGCACTGATTTCTCCACGGTATTGATGAATCTGGGCAAGAAGATTAGTGGCAAAAGCGATACTGAAAGGATGTGAGATCTCGTAAGCTATAGAGAAGGCTTCCTGCGCTCTATGCAATGCCTGATCAGGGTATCCAAGAGGCCAGAGTGTGCTGGCTAAATAGATGCGACACCCTACTGCCGGATCCTGGCCGTAGAGATACGCTTGATGAGTAGATCGGGGTTGTAAAGCCTTAGAGAAAGCAACCCCCTTTTCCAGATGGTCACGCGCAGGGCCTAGTTCTCCAAGCCAATGCAAGGTATCTCCTACCGCCCGGTGACCGATCAGTAAATAAATGGAATCTTGCAGATTTTGAGTGAGAAAGAGGAGTTGTTCAGCAAGCTCACGAGCTGTCTGCAAATCGCCTCGTACATCATAAAAGCTCCACAATCCAAATAGTACTGGGAAGAGTTGTTTATGATCTCCCACTTGCTGGCATAACACCCGAGCTCGCTCGTAGAGCTGGGCTACGTCTGGAGAGGCAAAGCCTTGAATGGCCAAGAGCGGAACTCCAAGAGCGACTCGCAAGGCAAGCTCTTTCTCAGCTCGTGTGGGCGTATCTGGCAGCGTATTGAGCAGCTCTAAGGCTTTGGTAAAGTGGACAATAGCTTCCTTATTCGCAGATCGCTCTACAGAACGTTGCCCCGCCTGCTGCCAGTAAGCGATGGCCTTCTCATGAAGTCCAGCCTCTGTATAGTGGTACGCTACCAGCTCTGGTTGGGCAACTATCATGGCAGAAAATTGGCTTTCCAGGATCGAAGCAATTTGCTGGTGATACCGTTGCCGGGTACTTTTTAACAACGAGTGATAAGCTGCTTCCTGGATGAGAGCATGTTTAAAGGTATAGGTCGCTTGTGGTGGAGTCCCTTGTTGATAGAGCAACTCCGCCTCGACTAAACGTTTTAAGGCTTGTCGAAGAGTAGACTCATCTAGTAAAGAGACCGCTTGCAATAAGGGATAAGAAAAACTTCGTCCCAGAGTAGCCCCCAATTGTACCAGAGCTTTTACTGGGCCGAGTCGATCTAAACGAGCCATTAACGAATCAGAAAGAGTAGCGGGGACCGCCAAGGGAGGTAAAGATCCTTGCAATTCGTAATGATAGGTCTCTTCTCGGAGCAAACTGGATTCGAGTATCATCTTCGTTAACTCTTCCACAAATAGTGGCACTCCATCAGTTTTTTGGATTATCTGATACGTGACCACTGCCGGAAGGGTTTTCTGATTAGCTACCTGTTCAGCCATGATCGTAACCTGCTGAGGTGTCAAACGAGGGAGAGTGAGCAGGGAAAGAGAAGGATGAGCACTCCACTGCGCTTGAAAATCCGGACGCGAGGTGAGGACAATATAAAGCCGATTCTGGGGTGGTTGTTCCACAAGTAAATACAGAAATTCCAGGGTTGAGGGATCGACCCAGTGTAAATCTTCCACAATAAAAAGCAGAGGCTGTTGGTTGGCCAGTGCATTCAGGAGAGCTTGCATAGCTTCCAATGTCTTTTGCTTTTGCCGTTGTGGCAAGAGAGAAAGGGTAGGAAATCCTTCTGAAGGGTAAGGAAGAGAGAGCAAGTCTGTAAAAAGAAAAATTGCATCCTGTGGAAGAGCATAGGAAGAGAGTACCTGCTCCATTTTAGTATGTTTTTGGGGCAAAGAGTCTTCCGCAGTAAACTGAAACAGACGACTCCACAGATCTATGAGCGGATAGAAAGCACTATGCTGATGATAAGGAGAACAGCGACACTCCAAAATAGGAGAAGCCTCTTGAGCGACATGCTCCTTGAGCACCTGCACCAATCGGGATTTTCCAATTCCTGCCTCTCCACTTAGTAACACTCTTTGACTTTTTCCTTGCTTCACTTGCTCCCAGCACTCGTATAATCGCCTCACCTCCATTTCTCGACCAATGAGAGGGGTGAGACCTCTGGTAACCGCAACCTCCAATCGATTCCGGGCTGTGCTCTCCTGGAGAACAATATAGAGCCGAACTGGGGTGGTGACGCCTTTGAGCAAATAATCTCCTAGTTCTTTCATAGTAAAATAACCTTGAACCAGGCGATATGTCGCCGCACTAATGAGCACGTTATTAGGCTCGGCCAGTCCTTGAATCCGTGCTGTGATATTGGGAGTTTCTCCCAATGCCAACTGTTCCTGTCGACCTCGCTCCCCTATCTCCCCTACCACTACCAGACCAGTATGAATTCCTACTCGCACAGCAAGCTGGATATTTTGTTTTTGAATAAGCTGACTCCTGTTCAGGTCTCTGATGGCTTCTACAATACCTAAGCCAGTTCGTATCGCCCGCTGAGCATCATCTTCATGCGCCTGTGGATATCCAAAATAGACCAGAAGCCCATCTCCAAGATACTGCGCTACATAACCATCAAAACGTTGAATAACCTCTGTGCAGATAGTGTGATAGGCTCTTAACACTTCTCGTAAATCTTCTGGATCGAGCTGACCGGAAAGGGCTGTAGAATCCACTAGATCACAAAAGAGCAGAGTGAGCTGGCGACGTTCTGCTTGCGAAGCTTTGTGGGTGAGGAAGATAGAGAATGACACCTGGTCCTCTGATGTGGGTTGAGCCAAGGCAAGGAGAGGCGTCTCCAAGAGAGGAGTCCCACATGCCGCACAAAATCGGGCCTGGGGCGGATTATCTGTGTTACACTGCGGACACTTCTGAGGTAGCGGGGTCCCACATCGTTGGCAGAATTTCCACCCTTCTTGATTAACGAAATGGCAGCTTGGGCAGTCCATGTATACTCTTTCAAGAACTTATGGTAGATAGTTTTCTGTTTATATCCGGCCTCTGCACTTCTATGAAGAGCCTCTGTCTCGGCAGAGAAATAGGACTCACAACAGAGAAGAAATAGACTTCGCAAGGCCTCTTACTGATATTTGGTAAAGTGTAATCCATTCCCTCCACATACGTTCAGAGAGACAGTAAAGGGTATGGACAAGGACAGAGAGAGTTAAGTCCAGGGAGAGATCAGCTTCCTTCTATAAATTGGACATGCTCGGGTTTGATTCGAACAAATTTTCGTTTCCCGACCTGGAGTAGATACTCCTTATCCAGTACAAGCTCCAGATCAGTATCACGCACCACCTCTCGATTCACCCGGACTCCTCCCTGTTCAATTAATCGGCGCGCTTCACCATTGCTTTTGGCCAGTTTGGCCGCGACCAGGAGAGTGGCGATCCAGGTTTTCTCTTTTTGGGTTTTGGGAAGCAAGAGGACAGGAGCGGGGATATCCTCCGGAAGTTCTCTTTGCCGAAAGACCCGGGCAAATTCCTCCGCCACCTGTTCCGCTATCTCTTCCGAATAGAAACGGGCGACGAGTTCCTTGGCCAGGGAGACCTTGGCATCACGGGGATGAACCGTTCCCGCTTCAAGTCCCTGTTTGAGCTGATGAAATTCTTGTGGAGTTATCGCACTGAGGAGCTCATAGTACCGCAACATAAGCGTATCGGAAATAGACATAATCTTTCCAAAGATCTCACCAGGAGGTTCATCAATCCCAACATAATTCCCCAAACTTTTGCTCATCTTTTGCACCCCATCGATCCCCTCCAGGAGAGGAAGGGTAATGACAATCTGGGGTTCTTGACCGTATTCTCGCTGGAGCTCTCGTCCGACCAGCAAATTGAAGGTTTGATCGGTTCCTCCCAACTCGATATCCGCATGCAGTGCTACCGAATCGTAGCCCTGTAAAAGAGGATAGAGGAGTTCATGTATGCCAATCGGTTGTTGTTGGGAAAAGCGCTGTCGAAAATCCTCTCGTTCGAGCATACGGGCAACCGTATATTTCCCACAGAGGAGAATCATATCTTCTGCACTCATCTTTCCAAACCACTGGCTGTTATAAGAGATCACCGTCTTGTGTGGGTCCAGAATCTTGAACACCTGACGCTTATAGGTCTGCATGTTCTCCTGTAACTGGGCCTTACTGATCGCTTTCCGGGTCTCTGATCTTCCACTCGGGTCCCCAATCAGACCGGTAAAGTCGCCGACCAGGAAAATAACTTCATGCCCGAGATCCTGAAATTGTTTCATTTTTTGCAACAAGACCGTATGTCCGAGGTGGAGATCGGGTGCAGTAGGATCAAAGCCCGCTTTGACTTTTAGGGGTATACCTGTTTTCCGGGAACGCTCCAATTTCCGCACCAACTCTTCGTGTACAATAATGTCTACTGTTCCTCTTTCAATAACTGCCAACTGTTCGTGTAGGTCCATCACTGCCCCCGTTCGTCATGCGAAATCTTCTTCGGCTTGATCCTGATCTTCTGGATAGCCCGATCCGTTGCACTTTCAATGTGGAAGAGTAAGTGTTCATATTCAAATTCTTCTCCCGGTTGCGGAATCCGTTCCAGAAGAGCGATTACAAAACCGCCGAGTGTTTCGTAGTCCCCTTTTCGGAGGTTGAGGCCAAGTTTTTCGTTGATTGCATCGATCTCCATGCGGGCATCAAAGCGATATTCTCCATCGGGAAGCTCCTCATAGAGATTCCGTACCGAGTCGTATTCATCCTCTATCTCTCCTACAATTTCTTCGAGGAGATCTTCAATAGTGGCAATCCCGATACTCCCTCCATATTCATCAACCACAACAGCCATCTGGATCCCTTTGCGCTGCATCTCTTGCAGGAGACTATCCGCTCGTTTGACATCAGGGGTGTAATAGGCTGGACGGATAATTGAGCTAATCTCTTCAACTTCGGGAGGGAGGAGAAGGATATCAAAGGCATTAACTACCCCGATAATATTATAAATCCTTTCTCGATAGATAGGGATACGCGAATACCCATATTCCTGGATTTTTCTGGTGACCTCACGCACCGTAGCAGTCTCTTCCATAGCCACGATACGCACAAGAGGGATCATGACTTCACGTACCGTAATCTCTCCAAGCATAGAAATACGATCAATGATCCGCCGTTCCTCTACATCTAAGATTTCCTCTTGGATGCCGGGAACGACCCAGAACTCCTCCCCCTGAAACCCGGCATGGAATAAGCTTCGTTTTTCTCCTTCTCCTTTACCAAGCCAGAGGCGTAAGCGGTCTCCACACCATAACAGCGGATAGAAAAAAGGGGTAGTCTTCTGGAAGAGAGAAAGGGAGAGTTGTTTTTCAGTCTGAGCAGTGGTACGCACACGGGGGAGGAGGTCACCGAAGAGAGTTATCACTACCGCACTGCTCAGTATAGCCCAGAACGCTCCTCCCCAAGGGAGATAGGTGGTGAAAAAGAGGGTCAAGATGGTTACACCGAGGACAAAGGAGAGATGACTTCCTAATAAAGCAATGTCCAGGAAATGCCACGGTTTCACCGAGAGCTTTTGTTGTTCAGAGGAGAAGGAAAATAATCTTCCTTTTCCCCGCTGTTCCTGCAAGAGAGCTAAGCCATTGCGGACGAAAAATATCTGGAGGGTTACTGTCCCCAAAAGAAATAAAAAAACCCAGCCTAGCGAAGTCAGCATTTACCTATCCTGAAGCGAAGGTTTGTCCATTCGCCACTCTTTTGCGTACCCGGATTTCCAGAATTTTGGGGCCTTCTGCTGCCTCAATGGTGAAGATCCATTCCTTATCGACCACAGTTTCTCCTACTTGGGGCACACGCCCAAATTGATGGAACACGTATCCACCAATGGTGTCAAAATCTTCCTCTGGAAGCGTGGTATGCATGATGCTGTTGAAATCAGCTAAAGAGAGACGACCAGAAACAATATAACCATCATTATCTGGACATGCTCGTACCAGCGTCTCTTCCTGATCGTATTCATCGATAATTTCCCCGACCAGTTCTTCAAGTACATCCTCCAGGGTGACCAGGCCAGCCACTCCACCATACTCATCCACCACAATCGCCAGATGCATCTTGTTGCGCTGGAATTCTCGTAAGAGCTCATCCACTTTTTTGGAGTCGGGGACGAAGAAGGGAGGATGCAGGAGAGCTTTTATCGGGAGATCACCCCCTGTAGGTTGGCGATGATAGGCCAGTAAGTCCTTCGCATACAGAATACCGACAATGTTATCGATATGGTCTTCATAGACAGGGATTCGAGAGAAGAGATTTTCTTTGACTTTCGGTAACACATCGATGATCCGTTCACTCACCTCCAGGGCAAAAATCTCTGTCCGTGGCGTCATAATTTCACTCGCCTTGGTCTCCCCAAACTCAGCCAAATTACCAAGCATCTCCTGTTGTCGAACTCGCGACACCCGTTCCCGTTCTTCCTGCAAAAAAATCGAATCTCCTTCTTCATCTCCAGAGGTTTCGTGCTCCCAGGGAGCATTCAAAGCGAGAAACCACTCGATTCCTCGCCTCCACCATCGGCACACCGGACTCCCGACTTGCACAAAGAAAGAGAGAGGGCCTGCTATGTAGAGAGCAAAATCTTCAGCGTACCGCAACACCAGAAGCTTGGGGATATAGTCGCCAGCAAAGGCCATCAGCACATAAGTGAATGGTACAGCACCATACGCCAGTTTTCCAAGAAAGGGTTTCAGCAGTACCACCGACATCACCACCACTGCCGCCTGACTCAGTCGGGCAAACAGCAGCAATGCTGCCCAGCTTTCCTCTGGCTCTTGCAAGAGCCGGCTGAGTCGCTTGCTCTTTTTTCTTCCTAATTTCTCAACCGATTCGCAACGAAGAGCATAGAAGGAAGCCTCAGCTCCAGAGAAGAGCGCCGAAAAAAAGAGGGAGAGCACTACTATACTTACTGAGATCCATGTTGACACAGCAGTCAAAATATAAATATTCCCTTATCCCTCTGAAGGATCTTCTAGATAGCTGGAATCGAGAACAGCAGCCAAAGAACAGGACAGCATCAGCGTACCAAGTTACACTATCTTCTTTAAAAAAGCCCGAAAAGCCGGTGCGAGATCGGGTCGTTTGAGAGCGAATTCTACAGTGGCCATCAAAAAACCCAGTTTATTTCCCGCATCGTGTCGGTTTCCACTAAATCGACAGGCGTATACCTCTCGCTCGTCGAGTAAGCGTCGTATCCCATCGGTCAACTGGATTTCCCCTCGCTGATCGGCTTTGACCTCTTCCAGGGCAGGAAAGATATCCGGAGTAAGAATATATCGTCCAATAATGGCCAGATTTGAGGGAGCCTTTTCCGGGGCAGGTTTTTCGACCATGTCGAGGATACGATACACATTCTCCGCAATCTGCTCTCCTTTGATCACCCCATATTTTTGGGTCTCATTCTGTGGTACTTCTTCAATAGCAACCACCGGAGCATTATACTGCTCATACAACTTGATCAGTTGACCTATACAGGGGACTTCCGCATCGATGATATCATCGGCCAGGATCACGGCAAAGGGACGATTTTCCACTACCGGTTTGGCACATAACACTGCATGCCCCAACCCTAAAGCCTCTTTTTGGCGGATATAGGCAAATTCGGCTAGTGAAGAAATCCGTTGGATCTCCTGTAAGAGAGCAGTATCTCCCCGTTGTTTCAGGAGATGTTCAAGCTCAAAGGAGACATCAAAATGATCTTCAATGGCTCGTTTGGCGCTTCCTGTAATCAGAACGATCCGCTCTAACCCGGCTGCAATGGCTTCCTCGACTCCGTACTGGATAAGAGGTTTATCCACTAAAGGGAGCATTTCCTTTGGTGATGCCTTCGTAGCGGGAAGAAAACGTGTTCCCCATCCTGCTACCGGAAAGACAGCCGTCTGTATTTTCACGATACTCCTCCTTGTCCTCTTATAAGTTACCCCCTGCCCCCTCCTGCTACTGTCTACAAACAATAAAACTCCGGAAAGGCAATATAGCCCATTTAGATTCAAATGTCAAGAAGCATCAAACAAGTAATCCGATACCTTCCCGAACTCAGACCTGCTCTCTTCCCCAGGAATCGAACACATAACGAGTTAACCGCAGAATATCATTACTGAGCAAAGCGAAGAGGTTCCAGTTTTTGGAGCAATACATACGTAAAGCAAGATTATCAGGCCACCTTATTATTCACTCCTCTAGATACGAAATCCATTCACAATAATTGGATCCTCTTCGTAAATAAAAACATAACCTGAATCGTCATCCAGATGCGTTCCCCTTCGCACAATAGCACTCGCCTGAAGACGTCGTACTTCATCCTCGAGTGCAGGGAGACAAGGCTTCTTAGGAGAAGGAGGCCTCTTTTTCTTGGTTATCCAGGAGAGGGACTGAACCTGCCCAGCATCCGCTGGAGAAGCCTCATTGTACTTCTCCCGCGGATGGCCTTTCTTTTTACGAGTGTATCGTCTCACTTAGCTTCTCCTTCTTCAGAAGAAATCAATCAAGATAGCTTTTCTCTCTTTTAATTCTTTTATACTATACAATTGTATAGTATTTGATGGGAGTTGTCAATTGACCCAGGCTCTGGCTCTGTTGACTGGTAACCTCTCTCCGCCCTCAAAATTCTGGGGAAAAGTGAGGCCAATCTAAGGGGATCTTCTTTTCAAACCATTTCTCCTCTTTTCCTCTCCGCTTTACCTCTACTCCGGCAGGACTTTTGGGTTCGAATCAGCTTTTGGTTAAGCAAATTTCATTAAATTTTTATCATCTCTGGATATTTTGTTCTTTTTCGAGAAAAAATTTTTCTCTTTGGTAAGGATATTTTATCAGGGATCAAAAATTATAGTGATATATAAAATAATAGCTTATATGAATGGGAGCAAAAACACATCTCTCCAGAAGAGAAGATTTTGTTACACCCACAAAATAGGCCTCTTCATCGACCTTTATTTGTGTTTTTCCTCTTTATCTCTCATAATATGGCCTTACCAACCTTCCAGAGGAACGGTGTGAAGCGCTGTATAGATCAGGAACATATTAGATACACAGGGAGAGTTCCAAAACAAAGGAGAAGGCTAGATGTGTGGTATTAGTGGCGTCATTGGGCAAGACAATATTGTATCGGCCTTGTTGACGGGAATACGTAATCTGGAATATCGAGGGTATGATTCCTGTGGGATAGCAGTGATAAAGAATGGGACCATTCAGTTACGGAAAAATATTGGTACAGTGGAAGAGGTAGCGAAACGGGAGCAATTTCGGAAGCTGCAAGGCTATGTGGGGCTTGCCCATACCCGCTGGGCTACCCATGGGGGAGTCACCCAGATCAATGCCCATCCGCATCTGAGTTGTGCCGGGGACTTTGCTCTGGTGCATAATGGTATTATCGATAATTATCTCCACCTGAAACATCAGTTGTGCGACCAGGGGCATCAATTTTGTTCAGAAACCGATACAGAGGTTATTGTTCACCTCGTTGAAGAATATTTTCGAGAGACCGGAGATGTGGAAAAAGCGCTGGTTAAGACTCTAGCCCAATTGGAAGGGGCTTTTGCTATCGGGCTGATTTCCACACACGATCCAAGCGCACTCTTTTGTGCCCGCAAGGAGAGTCCGCTTATTATTGGAGTCGGGCGCAATGGGACTAACTATCTGGGCTCGGATGTTAATGCTTTTCTGAAATATACCCAAAAGGTGATCTATCTGGAAGATGGAGAATATGCGGTGCTGCGCGGGAAAAGCATTGCTATCCGTCAGATACAGACAGGAAAACCAGTACGGCGTAAACCGGAACGAGTGCCCTGGGATGGGCAGAGTATCAATAGCAAAGGAAACTATCAGCATTTTATGTTAAAAGAGATAGCGGAAGAACCTCAGGTGGTGCGTAATGCCTTACAGATCGATCTGGCGGAAATTATCCGTCTTGCTCAGAGCATCAGGAAGAGCAACCAGGTCTATTTGACCGGTATTGGGACCGCTTTTTACGTAACCCTGGTGAGTCAACATTACTTTTCGACCCTGGCAAACCGCTTTATCCCGGCGATCAGTTCTGATGAGTTCCCGTCGCTCGCCAAGATGGGAGAAGGGGATCTGGTAATCGCGGTTTCCCAGTCTGGAGAGACGATGGATACCCTGAAAGCGTTGCGGTATGCTAAAGAAAAGGGAGCAAACACCGCTGCGGTGGTAAATGTGTTCGGTTCTTCTATGGCCCGTGAGGTCGATCACGCTATCCTCCAGGGAGCTGGACCAGAAATCTGTGTATTGAGTACAAAATCTACTGTCTCTCAGATAGTTATCCTGCTGCGCGTTGCCCTTGAACTGGGAGTGTTGCAAGGGGAGATTACGCTTGCCGAAAAAGAAGAAGCCTATCATGCACTCCATACTTTACCATCTTTACTCACCGAGCTGATCGATTCCTTACCGGATCGGATACGGCTTGCTGCCTACGAATATGCCAAGATTCGGAACTGGTTCTTCATTGGACGAGGCATCTACAGCGCCGTGGCTCTCGAGTCGGCCCTCAAATTTAAAGAGTCCTCTTACCTCCATGCTGAAGGAATGCCTGGAGGTTTTCTCAAACATGGCACCATTGCCCTGATAGACGACTCGACCTATTCCGTAGCCTTTCTTCCTCCTCGAGAGGAGAAAGAGCTCTTTGCCTTGACGCGGAGCAGTGTGCAGGAGATCAGGGCTCGAAGAGGATTCGTGTTGGGGATCCATTTTGAAGGGAAAAATGATCCGGATAAATTTTTTGATGCGGAGATTGTTCTTCCCACCGTGTCTCCAGTTATTGCTCCCATTCTCGCCCTGACTGCTGGTCAGCTCTTGGCCTACTATACGGCTTTGGCCTTAGGAAGGAACATTGATAAACCACGCGCCTTGGCGAAATCGGTGACCGTGACCTGAGAGTATTCCTCACCTCGATCCTTCGGAAAGCGATCTCGTGAGTAAACCAGAAAATAACCGACAGAGAGGAGAGGCGAAAGACGCAAGGGTAAAGTCGGAAGAAGAGGTTCTTTTTGCCCTGCACTGTTCGTCTTCTTCTGCAGAGAACCCTCCCCTTCGTTCAGTTTGTCCACTGGTTTCGATCATGCAACACCTCTGCGGCGTGAGCTGCCGGTTCGACCTTTTCGTAGACTTTGACAATCTTCCCTTCTGGATTAATCAGAAACGACATCCGGTGCGTTCCCTCGTATTCTCTCCCCATGAATTTCTTTTTCCCCCACACCTGATACAAGTGGACCACCTCTTTGGCTTCATCCGCCAGTAAGGAAAAAGGGAGCTGGTATTTTTGGGCAAATTTCGCATGACTCTTAGTCGAATCCACACTCACCCCGAGGATAACCATATCGAGTTTTTCATATTCCCCCCAATTGTCTCGAAGTGCACAGGCTTCTTTTGTGCAGCCAGGGGTATCATCCTTAGGGTAAAAGTAGAGTAATATCCATTTCCCTTTATAGTCCGAGAGCCTATGTTTCTTGCCCTGCTGATCCGGCAAGGTGAAATCTGGGGCCAGTTCTCCTGCTTGTAAGGTCATTTCTTTTCTCCTCTAGGACTAGTGGTGAGTGATTGGTGGCTAGTGAGTAATAAAAATTACTAACCACTGACCACTAAGCACTAAGCACTAAGCACTACAACTCAGGTTCTGGCGTTTGGTGTGTTCAGTGTGCGTACCGGTTTTCCCTGGAGAAAGGCCAGAATATCCTCTACTGCATCACCATAAAACACCCGATAAGTTTCCACTGTTACATAGCCCAGATGCGGAGTAATCACCGTATTTTCCAGTCGTCGCAACGGATGGTCCAGAGGGAGCGGTTCTTCGTCAAAAACATCCAGTCCTGCCCCGGCAATAGTTCCTTGCTGGAGCGCCTGGATCAACGCTTGCTCCTCCACAATAGGGCCGCGTGAGGTATTGATCAGATAGGCGGTAGATTTCATCATCCCCAGTTCCTTTGCCCCTATCAAACCCCGGGTACGATTACTCAACACCAGATGGATGGTCAGAATATCTGATTGGGACAGGAGTTCTTCCTTGCTAACCAGTCTGGCGCCACATTGACTGGCCCGCTCGGCTGTGAGGTTTTGGCTCCAGGCAATGATAGGCATTTGAAAAGCCTTACCCACCGCAGCCACCTGTGAACCTAGCCGTCCGAGTCCCATGATACCCAATGTTTTTCCTTGCAGCCCAATCCCGAGGCTGATTTGCCATTTTCCTTCCCGGGTAGCCCGATCTTCACGCGGAATCTGCCGTAATAACGCCAGGATAAGTCCCCAGGTTAATTCGGCAGTAGGGTAGGGTAAACCTGCGGTACCACACACCAGTATACCGCACTCTGTGGCAGCCTGTAAATCGATAGAAGCATTCCGCATACCAGTAGTGACCAGCAAACGCAATTGCGGAAGCCGTTCCAGTAAACTCCGGGGAAAAGGGGTGCGTTCGCGCATGGCGACAATAATATCAAAATCCCGTAATCGCTCGATGAGAGCCTCTTCTTCCTTCAAATGATCCTGGAATACCTGAATTTCCGCCTGGGAAGACACAGCATTCCAATCGGCCATCTGCAGAGCACAGCCCTGATAATCATCTAACACTGCTACTCGGGTCATAGTCAGTCCTCTTTACAAACCAAGATAGGCTTTCTTTAATCGTTCATCTCCTAGCAAGGTCTTACCGGTTCCCTGTAGCACGATGCGCCCATTTTCAAGCACATATGCCCGGTGGGCAATCTGGAGCGAGTGCTGAACATTTTGTTCCACCAGCAAAACCGTGACTCCATCCCGATTGATCGATCGGATAGTCTCAAAGATACGACGTACAAGGACTGGGGCCAGCCCTAGGGTTGGTTCGTCCAGCATAAGTAATTTAGGATTGGCCATAAGCGCTCGACCAATGGCACACATCTGCTGTTCTCCGCCAGAGAGGGAACCGGCAAGCTGTTGACGGCGTTCAGCCAGATCGGGAAACAGGGAAAAGGTATACTCCAGATTCTGAGCCTTTTTGGCACGTGCAGCCTGGTTATGGGCTCCAAGTTCTAGATTTTCCATTACAGTCAGAAAGGGAAAGAGGCGACGCCCTTCCGGAACCTGTATAATCCCTAACTCGACCCGCTGATTGGCCGGTAAGTGGAGGATGGGGCGTCCCTCGAAGGTCAGAGTCCCCTGGCGCGGAGCAAGAAGCCCAGAAATCACCCGGAGAGTAGTAGTCTTCCCAGCAGCATTGGCGCCTACTAGGGCGACAATTTCTCCTGGATGGATCTCGAGGGAGATGGCATGAAGCACCTGGATATCCTCGTAAAATGCATCGATCTGCTCCAGCTTAAGCAAGGCTAAACTCCTCTCCCAAATAGGCATCAATCACTCGCTGATTTTGACTGATCTCACTCGGAGTCCCTTCGGCGATTTTCTCCCCATGATGGAGGACAAGGATCCGCTGGCAGAGTTGCATAATGGCAGCCATAATGTGTTCAATAACGATAAGAGTAAGCCCTCCTTCGTGCAGGCGTCGAATAAGTTGAATCATCTCCTGCAGTTCGGTAGGGGTCAGGCCAGACATCACCTCGTCAAGCAACAAGAGGTTGGGTCGAGTAGCCAGGGCTCGAGCCACTTCGAGTCGTTTTCGCAAGCCGGTAGGGAGCGATTTGGCAGGTGTGTCTCGAAACGGTTCTAAATGACAAAACTCGATAATCCGTAACGCCTCCCGTCGGGCCTCACTAACTCGTTTCAGGCGAGACAAGGCCCCGATCATTACATTCTCCAGGACGCTGAGTCGCCCAAAAGGTTTTACCAGTTGAAAGGTACGGCAGAGACCACGGCGAGAGATTTCATGGGGGGTTTTCCCTGTAATATCCTCCCCTTCAAAAACAATCCTCCCTTCGTCAGGCGCATAAAATCCAGAGATCAGGTTAAATAACGTCGTCTTCCCAGCTCCATTCGGGCCAATAATCCCCACCAGATCCTGGCTACGGATTTCCGCCGTCACTGCATTTACGGCAGTGAGTCCGCCAAAGCGTTTGGTTACCTGATCAAGGGTTAACAGCAACATTTCTTTTGAGTCCTCGACGTAGCAATTGAGCGAGCCAAACCGCTAATCCTTGTGGGAGAAACCGTACCACAATGATGAGCAATACGCCATAGATGATCAGATAGATACCGGTAAATCCGCTTTGGACACCGCTGAAAGTCGCTCGGAGATAAGATTCCAGCACCGTGATCAGCAGTGCCCCAAAGAATGGACCTATGGCTGTACCTGTTCCCCCAATGATGGCCATCAAGGCAAAACGGATCGAAAGATCGATGGAAAAGACATAGAAAGGATCGACAAACCCGATATACTGAGCCCAAAACGTACCACAGATCGAAGTCAGAAAGGCGCTCAGGACAATAGCAATGACCTTGAGACGGCGGGTATCGATTCCAAGCGCTTCCGCTGCGTCTTCATCTTCACGAACCCCGGCCAGTTGATAACCCAGTCGAGAGACTTCCAGAAAGATAGAGACTGCATAGACCAGGAGTGCAAAGGCCAGAGCCAGAAATAACCAGGGAGGTTTTGTGGCAAACCCAAAGTGGATAAAACCCACGCGAAAAGGGACCGGTAATCCTTCACTACCCATAGTTACTGCCCGCCATCGGCTAAACACAATCAGAAGCATCTGGGCAAAGGCAATGGTTGCCAGGGCAAAATAAGGGCCACGCAGGCGATTGGAGAGGTAGCCAATGATCAACCCAGCGACTGTCGAAAGAGTAGCTCCCAAGAACATCCCAATCCAGGGAGAGACCTCCCAGAAAACCGTAAGGAGTACGGCACAATACGCTCCCAGACCAAAAAAAGCGGCATGTCCAAGAGAGACCTGTCCCGCATAGCCCCCTGCTACGTTCCAGGCTCCAGCCAGGGCTCCCCACAGCAGAACCAGAATCAGCGTATCCAGTAAATAGGCATCTTGGGTCAGAAAAGGGGCCAGGGCTGCCAGACCAAAGAAGATGATACCAGGAATGTACGGAACGATTCGCGGCCAGAATATCGATTGTGCTTGCATCATGCTCCTAGCGTTTCAGCACCACGCTGACCAAAGAGACCAGCCGGTCGGAAGATGAGTACCAGCAAGAACACCAAAAAGTAAAGCACCTCTTTCCAGGCGGTACCGATCACGTAAGACCCCATCACTTCCACCCCAGCTACAATCAAACTTCCGAGCAGAGCCCCCAGCATATTCCCCAGACCACCTAGCACGACCACCACATAGGCCAGGAGCACAAATTGCAACCCGGCAGTGGGATACACGGAATAGAGAGGTGAGATCAACACTCCGGCTACTCCAGCACACGTCGTCCCGATGGCAAAGGTCAGCATATGGATCCGATTGGGATCGATTCCCATCAGGATAGCCGCTTCTCGATCCTGGGCCGTGGCGCGGACCACCAGGCCAAAGTAAGTCCACTTGAGTAAGACAAAGAGGCTCAGGGTGAGGATGGTGGCAATGCCAAAAGCGATCAGTTGTGGGAGATTGATATAGCTACGCCACAGGTGTATGACGATATTGCTATAGTCGAGACGGACAAACCGAAAATCGCCTGTCCAGAGGACGAGGGCAAGATTTTGGAGCGCAATAGAAAGCCCTACGGTAGTAAAGATCTGCACATTATGTGAGGTCGCGATAATCCCTCGCATCACCAATCGATAAATGAGCAGCCCTATAAGCAGGAAGAGAGGAATGGCTATCATTAAGGTAATATAGGGGTCGAGGTGATAGAGGGTTATTCCCCAAAAGGCAAGATACATGCCCAGCATGATAAACTCACCATGGGCGAAGTTGACCACCCGCATCACCCCGAAGATGAGCGTAAGTCCGATACTGATCAGGGCGTAAATCCCCCCCAGCAGGATACTCGTGGTGAGAAGCTGCCAGAACGCGTCCATGTAATGAGAGTCTCCTGCCTCTATTTAGCGTTGATCCCACGGGGGCAAAGGCATCCATTTCATAGAAAAAGTGGTGAATTCTTCCGGCCAGATGGTCACCAGTTGTCCATCCTGCCATTGGAGCATATAGTGCTGGACTCGCTCATTGGAATTTTGGCCATTTTCATGAAACTTGACTCCCCATCCATTGATCATACTGCCTACAGGCAAATCCAGACCCATCACCGCTTGACGAAATTTTTCCGGATCATCACTCTGGGCATTATCCAGCACAATCTTCAGCAACCAGAGCCCTGCTCCAGCGAGCTGATGTCCGCCATAGACCGCTCCGGCTTTTTTCTCGACCCGTTCGCGGAATTCTCGTTCTATCTTTTGTCCTTCTGGTCGTAGAGCCTCAATTTTGAATCCTGGACCAGGCTCTAGGAGTGCAAAAACACCATTGGCATCTTTTCCTAATGCTTTTCCGAAATCCGGTGAACCATAACCGGTTGCACCGGCAGATACCAGAGCCTTGACCAGAAAATTCTGTTCTTTGGCCTGCTTCCAGAAGAGGATGGCATCGTTTCCTCTTCCAATAGCCATCAGGATATCTGGCTGCACCTGTTTGAGTTTGAGGATAATCGGGGTAAAGTCGTTAGTGGTCAGAGCCGCATAATAATCGAGAGAGACTTCCTGCATCCCGAATTCTTCTTTCGCTCGTTTGCGGGCTGCTTCAGTAGTCCCCTGTCCATAGGATGAATCTTCACTCAAGAAGGCCACTTTGAGATCACTCGGTTTCATTCCCAGCTTTGGAGCGAGATATTTCGCCGTAAATTCCACCATATACCAGCCAAAACCGTTGGCATCGATTTCCGTCCGGTAAGCATTGCGTAGACCACGCTGGGAGTAGCGGGGATCAACACACGAAGTCTCCCAGTAGATCACATTGTGGCGAGCAGCGGCGCTGCTGGCCGCCCCGCACAGCGTGGAGGAATAGGTTCCGGCTATGATCTTGACCCCTTCCTGGGTAATCAAGCGGTTCACTTCGTTAGCTGCTGCTGTTGGATCCGGAGCATCAGCCACGGCAAAGACCAGCTTTTTTCCCATGACACCCCCATGGTCATTGACCATCTGCTGGACGATTTCAAAGCCTTCCAGATGGCGTTTTCCCTCGAACGCCAGGGGACCGGTCAAAGGTTCAAGAATCCCGATTTTGTATTCTCCCTGGAGGGCTTGTCCTCCCCATCCTGCTGCTGGAGAGAGGAAAACGATACAGAATAATACGATGGTCATGATAGAGAACATACGAAGGCTGCGCAATGCGTTCCTCATTTTATCCCTCCTTCTCTTGCCGGTTGAGAATCTTCTGAAGTAGCTACATAGTCACTGCTTATTTAACATAGCCACATCCTTCTCCCTCTGTCAAGGGAGAATTTAGGCAACTCCAAGTTTTTCCTGTTCGTGCCATCTCATACCGATGCCACAATCCGCAATTGGTATCACTCTATCCCTCCAGAATGGCCACCGCCCGACACCAGCCACCGCTGGCCCGTTCGATTTTTACCGGAAAACAGGCTACTTTAAAACCGTACGGTCGAGGAAGTTGAGCGAGATTAGCCAGTTTTTCGATTTGCAGATATTCCCGCTCCCGCCCTACATAGTGTGCCTGCCAAAACGCCTGTTTATTTCCAGCTTTCAGCTCCTGTATCATGACCGAAAAGGGGCGATCCAGTCCCCAGGCATCAATCCCAATGACCTTTACCCCCTGATCGAGAAGCCATAAGGTAGACTCCCGGGTCAAACCGGGCTGAACTTCCATATAGTCTGGTTTATCATAGTGTTTGTCTGCATCAGTCCGGATCAATGGAATATCAAAGGGTTTGATCTGGTATCCAATCTTCTGGAGGGCTTCCTGGATATCTGAGGCGCTGATTCCTTCTTTAGCCTTCTTGTGCGTCATATCGATGACCACACCATCACCATAACACCACTCGAGAGGAATTTCATCAATACGGCGAGCCGGTTTCCCTTCAGATATCGGCGCATAATGATAAGCCGAATCTACATGGGTACCAGAGTGAGTGGTAAGCTGGACCCGTTCATTTGCTGCTCCCAAACCATCAGGGAGATCATCCGGGTCAATTCCCCAGATTTTGGCCCAGCGCCGTGCACCATCTCGATGAGAGAAATAAGTGATATCGGCAGGAGCAGTTTCAAAGGCATTGTTCCGTAAAGGTACACTGAGATCGATAATGCGAAAAGGTCTTCCGTTTGCCATAAATTCTTCTCCTCTATGCTGATGTGGCAGGTAAGTGAACTATGGGGTCATCCTCTGCTCAGGATGACAAGAATGCGTCATGCTCAAGGCAAATTGGTATAACCAAGACGAGGGAGACAATACCAAAAGGGCGAGCAAAAATCAAGCAATACGAACATTAGAGATAGCGAGAATAGTTAGCTCAATGCCCTTCCAGGAGAAATCTTTGACATTTCTACAGGTCGATTGAGAGACCTGGATATCCTGGGAGTCGAATGGATAATCCTTCGCTTCACTCCCGAAGCAGAGCGAAGGGAAGTCCACTCGTCACCCAGGACGACGAACGGATTTCCCTCCGCTACGCTCCGGGAGCGCGGGCGTCCCGCCTGCCGCGGGCCAGAGGTTAGTGCTCTCAACGTAGGCGCTTCCCCAGACTTTAGCAGCACAGGAAATTTGACAACCTACGTACCTTGACTCTTATCTGCAAATGATCGGTCTGCGGAATCGACCGGTCCATAAGGATGAGGAGGTCAATCCCGCTGTCCTTTGCAGCATCATACGACAGGGGTTGGAGGATTCTGAGGAGAGATTCAAAAAGCGCCTATTGTCAAATAATACCCCGTGTCTTGTACTCCTCCAATGTCTCCGCTGAAAGCCCAAGTAATCCCTGATAAATCTCCTCGTTATGTTGTCCGAGAGCCGGTCCAGGCCATTGAATTTGGCCGGGCGTTTTGGAGAGTTTAGGGATCACCCCGATCATCTTCACCTTTCCTACCTGAGGAGTCTCGACATCCACCAGATTCTCCCGGGCTTGGTAATGGGGATCCTGAAAGATATCGGCAATACTGTACATCTTGGTGGCGGGAATCCCTGCTTCGTCAAAGAGTTTACAAACTGCTTCTGCTGTAAAGGAACGCATCCACTCCCCCACCATCTGATGCAGTTCCTGCATATTTTCCACCCGTTTTCGGATAGTGGCAAAGCGTGGGTCGTCTATCAGGTCTTCGCGTCCCATCACCTTGGCCAACCGTCGCCAGATGTTGTCTGTTCCGGCAATAAGGACAATCCATTGCCCATCTTTGGTTTGAAAGGTTTCGGCAGGAGCAATACTCGGGTTCACATTACCACTCCGTTCGCGGATTTTTCCCATCTTATCATAGGCTTGCACCAGGGCCGAAATGCGGAAGATTGGTTCATAGAGAGCGAGATCGATCATCTGACCCTCACCGGTCTGCTGGCCATCGCGATGATACAGGGCGATCATAATGGCCAGGGCATCGAAAATACCGGCCATATAGTCTGCCACATTAAAACCGGGTCTGACCGGTGGCGCATCCGGAAAACCGGTAACATAAGTTAAGCCTCCAAATGCCGTAGCAATTCGGTCAAAGGAATACTTATCGCGATAAGGACCGGTCTGACCAAAACCGGAGACACGCGAGAAGATCAGACGGGGATTGATTTGCTGCAGCTCCTCATATCCGAGATTCCAGCGCTCCAGGGTTCCTGGACGAAAGTTCTCGATGAGCACATCGGAAATTTTGACCAGGCGTTTCAGAATATCTTGCCCTTCTTTTTCACGGAGATTGAGGGTAATGGATTTTTTGTTGCGGGCAAATTCCAGCCAATATAATCCGATTCCCTGATATTCTCCACCCAAGGTACGCATAGGGTCACCCACTCCGGGTTGTTCTACCTTAATCACTTCTGCGCCAAATTCGGCGAGTAAGCTAGCTCCAAAAGGCCCCCCAATTAACGTGCCGATATCCAGTACCCGAATTCCGGACAGAGGGAGAGTATTATTGGTTGTGTCATTCATTCCCTTGTTCTCCTTCCAAGAAATAAGCCGCTTTATTTTATCAGCCGCGTCTCTGGTTGTAGAGCTTCTCCAGCTCTTCCCGGATGCGCATAATCTCCAGGCTGGCCTCGTTTTCCAGGAGTGCCTTCACAGTTTCTGGACTCCGCCGCTGGGCAGGCCATTCGGCGTAATTAGCGATGCGGAGAACCACGCGACAGACATTGGCAGCCGCATCTCGCAAGTTGGAGAGCAGGACTTTGTCTACCGTATCAAAGGCAGTATGGCCAAATCCTCGTCCCTCTCGTGGAGTTTCCGTATCTCCCATCGCACCGGTAGGTACTCCTTCGAGGAAAAAGGGAAAGTGGTCGGAAAAGGCGCTGGTTTCCTGTCCAATAGGCATCTCCGTAACCATCTCAGCAGCAAATTCTTTAAAAATCGGTTCGAGGGCAGGCCAATTGTTAATAACGATCCCTTTCCGCTTTTTCCCACCCGCACTATCCAGATTGAGCATAAAACGAATCTGGGACAACTCGTCTTTGTGCCCCTTTACATACTGGCGTGCGCCGATTAACCCGATTTCTTCATTGCCAAAAGCAATAAACCGGACCGTCCGGTCGAGCGCATTTCGTGCAAATTTGGCTAATACCCGGGCGGCTTCCAGCACCACGACAATCCCGGAGGCTGGATCTTCAGCTCCCTGCGAAATGTCATGTCCATCATAGTGTGAGCCGATCACTATTAGCTCCTCCGGATAACGCTTCCCACGGAGTTCGGCAACCACATTCCAGGACCGCATAGGACGAGTTTCATCGGTAGTGGTAATGCGGAGGGTTACCTCCCCTTTTCGCTCGGCAAGGCGCAAGAGAAATTCTCCCCATTCTTTGGATATAGAAATACCCGGAATCAGAGCCTCCCTGTTGCCCGCAATACTCCCGGTTGCCGGACCCAGCCCTGGATAATGATTCATGAAGATAAAACCCGCTGCCCCAGCAATGACGCTTCGGTTATACTTCTCTGAACGATGAACCCACCGATTGAGCCTGGGAGGATTTTTACTCATGGCCATCACTATTTTTCCTCGAATATGATCGTTCAGGCGAGCAAAATCTTCTGGACTCCCTTCTTTGAGGTAGATCAGTTTTCCCTCTACCTGACAGGGAGGGGAATAGGGGAGCGAAATACAGGGAATTTCTCGATGAATGGGGTGAAGAATCTCCAAGGTAGCTTTCCCTCGAATCCAGCCATTATAGGAATACTCTTCCAGGTGAGGCTGATCGAGACCATATTCCTGAAATTTGCCTTTGATGAATTCTACCGCCTGCCGTTCTCCATCAGTCCCTCCAAATCGAGAACCAAATTCATCACAGAGGGTAATCAAATTTTCCATCGCTTCGCCAGAGGTGTAAATATCGCCGAGCATTTTTTGATCAAATTCCAGGTATGGATTAGGTTTTCCCATAAAGCACTTTTCTCCTAACGTCTCCTTACACCTAAACTGTAAAATAACCACGTGCTGTGTGCTGCATAATATGTGAACTTAACACTCACCTCTTTCTATCGTACTCAGAAGTGACAGGTCACAGTTAATGAATTAGGCAGCCTCTTTGAGTTTCAATAGCTTACGCTGCCATTTGGTCTCAATTCGAGCACACTG